>SDBT01003029.1_pt1 | contig 29186 bp, 29 predicted proteins | sample 2277101 | NCBI WGS metagenome assembly SDBT01 (sample SAMN10404973, study PRJNA504765) | marine sediment metagenome | isolation source: marine sediment core GS10_PC15, 103 cmbsf | place: Arctic Ocean: Southern Knipovich Ridge | collected 2010
TAACAGGTTATACCTCGCTTGGTAGGCCAGCGGCGCATGTGTCGGGCCATCTTCCGCAGGCGATTGGCGAAAACTTCCCGCTGGTTGTCTGCGTTGGCTTTCAGGCCGCCAAAGGCCGGCGCGGGCGGGGCGGCCGGGGTAGTTTTTTTCGCCAAATCCACCTCGGCCTGCGGCGATTCCGCAGCCGGCGCCTCAGCCACCTCGGCATCGGCCGGCAGGTCAGCGCGGTCTGGCCTGGGCGGTCGCGGCCCGTGGAACTGATAGTAAGCGCACTCGATCTGCCCGTTGTACAGCTTGCGGCGGCGCTGTGCAGTCTGGCCGAGGATCTGTTCGAGGTCCACGCTGGTCAGGACGAAAAACGACCAGGTCGGTAGCGTCTTGAATACGTCCGCCATCGACTTATACAGCCCGGTAATGTCGGCGGTGTCTTTGAATCGCTGGCCGTAGGGCGGATTGCAGATAACGCAGCCGTAGTCTTTGCTGGAGGTAAGTTCGGCGAACGGTTGTTGCTGGAAATGGATGTCGTCTTCGACGCCGGCGAGTTTCGCGTGGTAGGCTGACAGGCTGATCGCCTTTGGTTCGATGTCGGTTCCAATTATCCGCACTGGCAGGGCGGGCTTTATTTTCTCTCGTGCCTTTTCCCGCTCTGTAAGCCATACATCGGCGGGGATTCGATCCCAGGCCTCGGCTGCAAAGTCTCTGCCCAGCCCCGGCGCGATATTCCTGCCGATGAGTGCAGCTTCGATGGGTATCGTCCCGCTGCCGCAGAAGGGGTCCACAAGCTGCCGATCGGGCCGCCAGAAGCTCAACTGAATCATGGCTGCGGCGATGGTCTCTCTAAGCGGTGCAGGTCCGGCGGCGGCGCGGTAGCCGCGTTTGTGCAGGCCGGGCCCGGATGTATCGATAGTCAGCGTGACGGCATCTTTGCGAAGGGCCACCTCGACGGAATATGTCGGGCCGGTTTCCGGCAGGGAGCTTACCTTGTGGGCGGCGAGGAGTTTTTCGACGATCGCTTTTTTGACGATCTTCTGGCAGGCCGGGACGGACGATAGTTGGCTGTTGTAGCTTCGTCCGGTAACAGGGAAGCTGCCGTCGGCTGGTATCCACTCGTGCCACGGCAGTCCGTAGGTGCCATCGAAAAGCTGGCCGAAGTCTTTCGCTTCGAAGGTGCCAACTACCAGCAGGACTCTTTCTGCCGTCCTCAGCCACAGGTTCGCCCTGGCCAGGCCGGGGGGATCTGCCATGAAACGTATTCGTCCTGGCGAGGCGCCTTTGGGATCTTCAAAGCCCAGCTCGCGGAGTTCGCGTTTGACGCATGCCTCCAAACCGAAGGTGGTCGTCGCAAGAAGTTGGAAACTGTCCATGCAAAAAAATCTTTTCTCAGCCGGCGTAATTTTTGCCAGTTGGTTGATGAAACAACTCAATTCTTGCCGCCCATTATACAGGCTGATTGAGAATCGCGATGTTTATCTCATCGAACGCGGGATAAACCTACAATGCTGTGGCTGGCTTAGTTAGGTTAGGTAAGAGCTTATCTAACGGGGAGACATCTCAGGCCCATGATAGTCGATGTCGACAGATTCGGTCAGTTTAAATTGCCAGAGGCTTTTCTGGCCGCCTACAAAGATCGGCTGCCGGCATGGGGGTTCGGGGCGCTTTCGTGGGTAACTTTCAAACGAACCTACAGCCGAGACGGCGAGCATTGGTACCAGACTTGCCGCCGCGTAATCGAAGGGATGTTCACCGTCCAGCGTATTTACTGCCTCGAACGAGGCCTGGACTGGGACGATTCCAAGGCCCAGCATTTTGCAGCCGACGCCTACGACCGCATGTGGCGGTTCAAGTGGACCCCGCCGGGCAGGGGTCTGTGGACGATGGGCAGCCGATTCATGTACGAAAACGGCGGGGCTGCCCTTAATAACTGCGGCTTCGTATCGACAGGTAACTTGGACGTTGATTATCCCGGGCCGTTCCTGTGGATGCTGCAAATGACGATGTTGGGTGTGGGGGTAGGCTTTGATACTCGCGGGAAGGGCAAGGTAACGATAGCCAGGCCCGGGTTCTCGGATCAGACGCACGTTATCGAAGACTCCCGCGAAGGCTGGGCTGGGGCGCTGAAGCGACTGCTGGGTGGGTATGTCGGTAAAGCATCGCTGCCGAGGCGGTGGGATTACTCGCAGATCCGCCCCAAAGGTGCACCGTTGAAAAGTTTTGGAGGTTTCGCCTCCGGGCCCGGGCCTTTGCAGCTGATGATTACGGACATGACGAGGTTATACGATTCGTACGTTGGGCAGGCGGCTGACTCGCGTTTGATTGTAGATACGATGAATATCGTCGGCCGATGCGTAATTGCAGGAGGCACTCGCCGGTCGGCGCAGATAGCCTTCGGCGACCCCGACGATACGCAGTTTCTCGATCTAAAGCAGGACCGGGCAAAGATCAACGAATACCGCTGGCTGTCGAACAACTCGATCTTTGCCGAGGTTGGCATGGACTACTCTGCCCCTGCCAGTCGCACGATAGATAACGGCGAGCCGGGTTACCTCTGGCTGGAAAACGCTCGCGCTTTCGGCCGGCTGGCAGATGAGCCGAACTGGGTTGACGCACCTGCGATGGGGTCCAATCCGTGTGTTGAACAGACGCTGTGGGATAAAGAGCTTTGCTGTCTGGTGGAGACTTTCCCCGCCCATCACGAGACGCTTGAAGATTATAAACTCACCCTGCGCGTGGCCTACCAATACGCAAAGACCGTAACGCTGGTCCCGACGGCAGACGCTGCCACAAATGCGGTACTGGGCAAGAATAGGCGAATCGGCTGTTCCATGACGGGGATCGTCCAGGCGATCGGCCGCCTGGGCTATCGCAGGTTCATCCAGTGGTGCGACCAGGGGTATGAGTATGTGCAGTATCTCGATAGGAAATACTCGAACTGGCTTTGCGTTCCCCGGTCGATCAAGACCACCTCGGTCAAGCCATCCGGCACGGTCAGCTTGCTGGCAGGTGCTACTCCTGGCGTGCACTGGGAGCACGCGCCTTTCTATATCCGCCGGGTGAGGGTCTCGGACGTCCACCCGCTGGTCGATATGTGCCGACTTGCAGGCTATCCGATCGAACCGGACAAGAATGCTGCCGATACGATGGTGATATCATTCCCCGTACGTATTCCTAATCTTACCCGCCGCAAAGCCGACGTGCCGCTGCGCGAGAAGGTAGATCTTGCCGCCCAGATGCAGCGGTACTGGTCGGACAACCAGGTAAGCTGCACCGCTCAGTTCAATCCCGACACCGAGGCTGACCAGATCCCAGAGATTCTCAGCGCGTATGAAGACAGGCTAAAAGCGATTGTCTTCCTGCCGGCTGAGCGCCACGGCTACGAGCAAACGCCGTACGAGGAGATTTCGGCGGCAACTTACGAGCGGTTAACCGCCGGTGTGAAACCACTTCAAGGCCAGCTGCCTCACGAGCATGAACTCGAAGCCCGGTACTGCGAGGGCGGTGTATGTGATGTAGATCCCTGTCAGCCGCCTTGCAGCGAAGGCTAAATTCTCGCATAATGATGAAGCGGTATCTTAACCTCAATTTGGGCTGCAAGCGCGTCTTTGCCCGCCTGGCGTCGTCGCAAAAGCTCGACATATCCTCAAGATATGTCATCGCTTTCGCTCTTGGTCAGGACGGACAAATCCATCGCTTTCGCAACCAAAGCAGGTTATGAAACCACTTCTAGTCTTGCTGATTTTATGCACGGCATGATTAACCAGTGGAGAAATTCCTATGTCATTTGATGCAGCCCAACTCGTAGCTGAGCTTTACGCCGATGATCAGGAGAACTACTTCGACGCCCAACATACCGGCCCGTTATTCGATCCCCCGTTGGTTGCGGTTGCCTCGGCAGACGATGAATGGTTCGTGAAGTTCAAGGACATTATCGGTGATTTCCACTGGACGCCTCAAGAGGCGCTGGCACTTGGCGGAATGACAGCGACGGCCCGAAGTGTAATTAGCTACGTTCTGCCCATCGGTGAAACTGCCCGCCAGGCCAATCGCAAGCAAACCGATATTCCATCGAGGCCCTGGGCGTATGTCCGGACCTACGGCGAGAAGATGAACGTTCATATGAGGAAAGGTCTTGTCGGGCGGCTTGAGCAGATGGGTCATGCAGCTGTTGGGCCGCATATCCTGCCGGAAAATAAAATTGAAAACCGGCCAGTCGTTGGGCGATCTTCGTGCTGGTCAGAACGTCACGTTGCGTTTGTCGCCGGGCTGGGTACGTTCGGTATCTCCGGCGGGCTTATCACCCGATGCGGCGTTGCGCACAGGCTTGGCAGTATTGTAACCGACGCCCAAATCGAACCGACACCTCGGCCTTACGGGGATGACCCGTTCGCCTGGTGTTTGAAACTGGCGAATGGTACCTGCGGTGCGTGCATCGAACGATGTCCTGCCAGTTCTATCGGCGCCGACATCCCCCATCGCGACAAGGAAGCATGCTGGCAGCATACATATAACACTATTCGCGGGGACAAGGGTTTGGAGTTGTTCGGCTTCAAGGGCGGCTACGGTTGCGGCCTGTGCCAGACGGCTGTACCCTGCGAGGATCGAAACCCGACTGAATAAGTGACCCCTCTTGGATGTCTAAAGGAGTTGTCATGGCGAAGCGATCTGTGAAGGACCTTAAGTACAAGCCCTATTTCCTCAGCGGCACGCAGGATGTCCGCGACGACCTCGGCACTGCTTCGATAGATGCCCCCCCCGACATTACCACCGGTAAGCGAGTGTCCGTGGCGGTTACCTACACCGCTGGTGCCAAGACACTGCTCGACGGCGGCGCGGTACGGTTCGCTGTTCCACTTCCGTTTGAAACTCCGCAGATCGAAAACTCCCGCAAGGGCGGCTACTGCAAGGCTGTCTGCTCTAGACGCGGCGTGAAGCTGGAGATCAAGGTCAATCCCAGCCCGTTTACCGGCTTTGATGCAAGCGACGGCCATTGCGGCGCATTTGCCCGCAGCGTTTTCGTTCACATATCAGGCGGGGACCTCGCCAAGGGCGATACGATCACGCTTAAATACTCTCGCGGCCAGGCTGCGATGTGGTCCGGCTGGTTTGATTTTACCGTTTTCGTCGACCCGAACGGGAAAAGACGTGCCCGCAACAGCGGCTATTCGATCATTGCCGGCTCGCCGCGGATTTTCGTTCACGGCCGCAAGGCCGACCACTTCAAGGTCTACCTGGATGCGAATTTGGCCAGGTTTGCGAAAGTATCGGTAGCTGCTCGCGATGATCTGGATGACTTCGATGGAAGGTTTACGGGCAAGGCGATACTTACCCCCGGGCGAAAGAAACTCACCTTCAAGAAGGGCTTGGCCAAGGCGTCAGTCCCCGCCCCTAAAAAGGGTGAGGTGATGCGGGTTAAGGTCGGTAAGAATGTTTCCAACCCCGCGAAAAAACCCGGCAAGTACAATATTTATTGGGGCGATTTGCACACGCACAGCCTGGTCTACGATGGCATCGGCACTCCGGCTGAGGTTTACACCCACGGACGGGACGTTACCAAGCTGGACTTCCAGTCGGTTTCGGAGCATTCGTTCTATGATCCGTCGATGTTCCAGTACATCGTCGAGTCAGCGGATGCGTTTAACGATCCCGGCAAGTTCGTTACCTTCCTGGGCTATGAGGCCAGGACGACCGATCACGGCGATATTAACTTCTACTTTCCCGGTTCGACAGCACCTCAGCCGCCGGCGACGAAGTTCAAGGGCACATACAATACCTATCCGCTGAAAAAATACCTGGCCACGCTGGGTAAGCGTACGTTGATCGTACCGCACAACCATCTCAAGCCGTCGATCGATTATCCGGCGAAACTGGCTAAATCCGGCATGTTGGAGCTTGTGGAGATTTACTCGCAGTGGGGCAACTTCGAAAAGCCCTACGGGCAATTCTCGGGCGACCCGAAAAGACGCGTCACCAAGGTTCAGGCTATCGTCAACAGCCTATTGGCAGGCCTGCGAGTTGGGTTTACAGCCGGCAGCGATAACCACTCCTGCCATCCGGGGTATGGCTGGCATATGCGGGCGGATACGAATTTCCCAGGCGGACTGACAGCTGTTTACGCCAAGGAAAAAACGCGGAAGGCTATCTGGGAAGCTCTCACCAAACGTCGCTGCTTTGGGACCACCGGGTGTCGGATGCTGATTGATTTTGCGGTTAACGGCATTGGTATGGGCGGCGAGAAAAAGGGCGCCCCGGCCAAGCGGGTTATTACAGCTACTGTCAACGCCGAAGGGCCAATCAAGCGGATCGACGTTGTCCGCAACGGTAAGGATGTTCATACCATCGACGCCGGCGAGAAGTTGGATTGTCAATTCGAGTGGGTCGACGAGAAATCGGTAGAGAAAATCTGGCTGGAAAAGACCAAATACACATCCGGTGAGTTCATGTTCTACTACTTGCGGGTTGTCCAGGAAGATGGGCAGATCGGCTGGGCATCGCCGGTCTGGTTCGACAAGAAATAGATCACACGCGAAAAGAAACCATTGGCTTGGCTGGCAGCTATCTGATCCACGCATAGTGGTTTGATAGCGCCGCCAGGCTGTAGAGAAGCCCGCAAAGTACCATCAGGCCGGCCGTCCATTTTCGCCACAGGGCTGCGACGAAAATTGCAAATGCGATCTGAATGATCTTCGCAATCGGCACGCCGGCCGATACTCCAATAAGCTGCGATACCCAGCGTTGGGGGATATGTAGCTCGGGCATTGGGCCAACATACTTGAGGCTTTGGTATGTCGTTAGCGCATCGAAAAATGCGCCGACCAGCAGGATAACCAAAGGCCAGCGGAACCTCCTGATGAACTCTCTCGGCTGGTTCTTCAGAAGCCCAAGATGGGTTTCCCACGAAATCAGTTTCATTGTTCCAACTTTTTCATTTCAACGGAATAACCGAGCTTTTTTGGTAGTGTGAAAATCTTTTTTTTCAGCTCAGCGTTTGGTTCGATATTTTCGAAATCGACAGTGGTAACGCTCGTTCCGGCATCGTGGCTGATAATTCTTACCGGCAGATTCATCGCCGGGTCGATCCACATCTGAAGCCTCACGAGATTGAAATCTTTTCTGAACCTGCGAATCGTTCTCAGGTCGAGATAAGTTGTCCCGGCCGGTTCGTCTTTGCCGGTAGTGCGAGTTGTTACGGTGAAGTGTTCCAGCACGTCGTCTGTCTTTTGGCCAAATGGTATGGGGAACGGTCCCCGGCCTATCTTCAGCGGGTTTACCCTCTGGCCCTGTGCGGCGACTTGCTGGCCCTGGTATTGGCGGGCTTTGTGATTGACCATAATGAACCACATACCGTCAAAGGCGTAATCGAGCCGTGCCCTGGCCTTTGGCTGATCCTTGCCGTGTGAAAGGGTCTCGAAATGGATGCGGAAGCGTGGGTTTTGTTTATCGTCCTCGCCGGCGTAGCCGACCCACCCGGTTCGGATGTCAACGTCTCCAAAGACGGTGTTCCGGACCGTGTAAGTTATGTCCGATTTTACAGTCTTATACTGGACGCCCGCGCGCTCGAGAGATTCAAGCGCAGCCATTGCTTCGGGGCTGGTCGCAGGTCGTGTCGTCGCCGGCTGGGCTTGGGCCGGTTGGGTTGTAAGGCATTTTTCGAATTCGCCCATGCTCGGACCCGCCGTCACCAACCCAACGATAACTGTTGCGATCGCCATCTTCGGAACAAGCCGTGTTTTATTTGACGACATCAGGTTCTATCCTTTCGTTACGCCCGGTAAGCCTCAGGGGCTCATCTAAATCCTCAGGATTGCGGGCAGTTCAGCCAGGGCAGCGATTACGAAGTCCGCCTCATGTGCAAATTCGCCCTTGGGTCCTGGTGCAAATAATATGCTGACAGCACCAGCAGAATTCGCTGCTGTTATATCGTAGTGGAAATCGCCAACGCATGCAGCCCGGGCCGGGGTAATACCCAATTGCTCACAAGCTCGGAGTACGCCGTCGGGTTCGGGCTTTATGGGCCCGTCTTGGCGAGACCAGGCCAGATCGAACCGCAATTGATCAAATCGCTGGAGGATAATCTTTACGACCGGTTCGGCGTTGCGGGTAAGAAGGGCAAGTTTCATCCCGGCCTTGCGGATAATGGAAATAACTTCCAACGCTCCGGGGATCAGCCGCGCATCTTCAGCTGCAGCTAATTCATGTGAAAGCAATTTCTTGTGGGCGGCTTCTCGCGCGGGGCCTGGCATTTGTTCGATCGTTTCGAGGATGCCCATACCTTGGGCGATGCCTAGATCAGCGCGGATGGCTGCGAAATCCAGATCGGTATCGATCAGCGTGCCATCCATATCGAAAATAACCCCGTCGAACCGTTGCACCTGAGAAAAACTCCATCAAAGCTAAATCGCATATAATTTAACATAACGGTGTAACCTTTATGCCAGAAGGCGCCGCGATTTGCTACCCCATTGAATTTGGTTTAGCTGATGGAAGGTTGGTTTAGCTGATGGAAGGTGTGTCTTCCTTGAATCGGCCGGCCATTCAGAAGATAATGCTCGGAGTGGATATTGCTTATGGCAACGCGAACTATCAAAGTTGACTCCCCAGCTTCGGCAGTTGTTGCTGCCGCCGAGGCAGTTCGTGCGCTTAAAGAGGGCAAGCTGGTTGGTTTTCCAACAGAGACGGTCTACGGCGTCGGCTGCCTGGCTACCGACGACGAGGCGTTGGGTAAGTTGCGTGATCTTAAATCCAGGCCCGCCAAGCCATTCAGTATCCACATGGGCCGGGGCGAGGATCTCGGGCGATATATAAAAAAAATTCCCCCCAGTGCCCAAAGGCTCATTCGTAAAGCCTGGCCGGGCCCTGTAACAGTGATTCTCAAGGCGGGTGGTTTGTTGGCTGAGCTGGGCTTGCAAGTAGATGGGTTGTATGAAAAGCTAAGTAGCGAAGATATGATTGCCTTTCGTGTGCCCGAGGTTGAAGTAACGCAACTTATGCTTAACTTGGCCGATGGGCCGGTAGTAGCTACCAGCGCGAATCCGGCGGGAAAACCGTCCCCCCGGACTGCCCAGGATGTACTGGCTACGATGGATGGGAAGATCGATCTATTGATCGATGCCGGACCAAGTCGATATGGCAAAGACAGCACGATTGTTCAACTTCTCGACGAAGAATGGGAAATACTTCGCGAGGGCGTCTTTGACGGCCGGACGATAAAAAAACTTATGAAAAAAACAGTTCTATTTATTTGTACAGGAAATACCTGCCGCAGCCCAATAGCCGAGGGGCTCGCCAGGAAATTATTGGCTGAGCAGGAAGGCTGTGAAGTAAAGGAGTTATCCGGCAAGGGGATAGACATCCAATCTGCCGGACTTTTCTCGATGGGAGGCTCGCCGCCGCCCCCCGAAGCAGCAGCTGCCGCGGCTGAGTATGGGGCGGATATTTCAGGCCATCGCAGCCAAAAAATAACGGTTGAGTTGATTAATGGCGCAGATTTGATATTTTGTATGACACAGTTTCACTTGGATCACGTTTTGCAGTTGGTCCCCCAGGCAACGGTAAAGGCTAAGCGGTTGGACCCCGATGCTGATATTCCGGACCCGATTGGTGGGGGCTCGGCCATTTACAGCAAGACTGCTGAGCAGATAGGAGAAGCTCTCAAGTGTCAGATTGGACAGGGATTACCATGAAGATAGCCCTTGGTGCAGATCATCGCGGACATGCGATGAAGGAAAAAGTTGTCGTTCTTTTAAGCGATTCAGGCCACGAGGTATTGGACATGGGCACCAATAGCCGAACGAGCGTGGACTATCCTGACGTCGCTTACCCTGCTGCCAAGGCTGTAGCTGAGGGCAAGGCAGAACGCGGGATTTTGATCTGCGGAAGCGGAATTGGCATGGATATTTGCGCCAACAAAGTTCCCGGAATTCGCGCTGCACTTTGTCACGATGAACTGACCGCACAGATGTCGCGGAGGCATAACGACGCGAATATCCTGTGCCTTGCCAGCGATATTACGAGTGATGATCTTGTCCGCAATATCATCAATAGCTGGCTTAAGACGGAGTTCGAATCCGGCGGAAGGCATACACGGCGTGTCGAAAAAATGAGCTGGATCGAACAGGGCAAGGACCCCGGGAGTTTCCAGAGCGAATAAAGGAATTTCCTTCCCGCGAATTTTATTCATCTACCGTCAGGGGGCGAAGTGACTTCAATAACGTAAAATTTGCCAGCATGATGATGTCGCGTCTTAGAAAAAATTAATCTGCCGGCAGGGAGGCGATAGCATCATCGGCTCCGATCACCAGAAGAATATCTTCAGGCTCGATGATCGTATCGGCCATGGGTGCTGAGATCACTACCTTGTCGGCTTGGCCGTGGATTAATCTGCGTATCGCAATGACGTTGACCTTGTATTTCGACGAGATGGCAAGGTCTTTGAGCGTCTTGCCGGCGAAGGCGCTCGGTGCAGCGATTTGTACCAGGGAGTAGTCTTCAGCTAATGCAATTTGCTCCATTATCGACGGCGCCAACAGGTGCTTCGACCACCGCTGAGCCGACTCGCGCTCAGGATTGACGGTATCGTCTGCCCCGATCCGCGAAAGTATTTGACCTCGCACGGTTGTAGTGGCCCGGCTGATAACGCGAGGGATGCCCAACTGCTGCTTGAGAATCACCGTCGTAAGCGCGTTGGCTTCAAAGTCAGTGCCGATTCCCACAACCGCGACGTCGACCTTATCAATACCTTGAGCTTTTAGAGACGGCTCGTCGGTACTGTCGAGCACCACTGCCCGGTCAACCCGATCACGGATTGCCTCGACCAGCTCGCGATTGCGGTCGATGGCTATAACCTCCGCCCCGGCGTCAGCGAGCAGCCTCGCCAGCCTCATGCCAAATCTTCCTAATCCGATCACTGCAAATTTTTGCATTGTTTTACCCGACCAATACGTTTTCTGATGGATACTCGTATGCGGCCGGCCTGGCTTTGCTGGCCATTGCCGCCAGCAGAGTTACAGGGCCGATCCGCCCAATGAACATCGCCCCTATGATGACGCACTTTCCGAATACATTCAATTGCCTTGTCACGCCGGTTGTCAGGCCAACCGTTCCGCAGGCGCTGCAGGCCTCGAAAAGAAGGTCGATAAAGGCCTTGCCCGGCATGGATGCCGCCAATAGCAGCGTTACTACCCCAGCCAAACACATATAAAGAAAGCCAATGGTTGTAGATTTTGCCAATATCTCCATTGGAACAGTTCTGCCGAATGCTTCCTGGCTCCGTCGCTTGCGCAACGTCGAGTAGACCGTTAGCACCAACAGCGCGAAGGTTACGGTCTTCATCCCCCCGGCAGTACTTGCCGGGCTGCCGCCTATTAACATCAACCCGCACAGCCAGGCCTTGCCCGCCGAAGATAGCTCCGCCATATCAATTGTGTTGAAACCGGCCGTGCGGGCCGTGACCGATTGGAAAAGGCTATCGCGAATACGCCTGGGCAAATTCGGCGTAGGCCAATCGGCTGGGTGTCCAGAGCCCATATCGATCGTCGGGTGGTATCCAACGGCCTGTCTGTTCGCCTGGCCTGAGGGCTCAAGTAAGAACAGCCCCAACGCCCCAAAAACGATCAGCGTCGCAGTTGTAGTCAGCACCAGCTTGGAATGCAGCGACAGCCTCGGGCGGGGCAGCGAATCTTCTGTTAGCGACTTTTGGGTTTTCAGCGGATTGACGAAACGTTTTACCCGATACCAGATTGTTCCAGCGCAGTTTTGAAGTACCGGAAAGCCCAGCCCGCCGAGGATGATCAGCGGGGCCATCACTGCCATTATCTGCCAATGGTCTCTAAGCGGTTTTTTCCAGGCGTCCCGTACCCCTTCAGTCAAGTTTTGATCGAAAAGAGAAAAACCGGCGTTGCAGAAGCTTGAGATGCTATGGAAGACCGACTGCCAGATAGCGGTCCCCACCGGTGTTGTCGTTCCGTTTTCACTGGCGGAGGCGAACATGCCATAAAAGCCAATCGCGCCAATGACCTCGGCCACGAGCGTGACAAGCACAACAAAGCCGATTGTCCTGCCAACCTGGCCTATCCGTTCGGTTGCCAGAACCTGACCCATAGCGTCGGCCCCGCGAAGCGAAAGCCCTTTACCCAACATCAACGCCAGCATCGTACCGAACATCATGAGCCCCAATCCGCCAAGTTGGATCAGGATAAGAATAACGCCCTGGCCGAATGGTGACCAATCCGAGCCGGTATCGCGAACAATAAGTCCGGTTACGCAGGTAGCGCTGGTGGCGGTGAAAAGGGCGTCGATATAGTAGGGGGCAGGGGCGTCTTGAGGCACTGCCACCGGCAGCATCAAAAGGCCCGAGCCGATTATACAAAGCACCGCGAAGCTACCGACCAGCAACCAGGCTGGGCGGATGCCGCTTCCGGCGAAGCGCAGATTAATGTTTACTCCCCCAAGCACGAGAGCGATCAGGATGTATATCTGGCTGATTAGCACCCAAAGGGCACCCGCGGCGAGAAGCTTCCCATCGGGCTTGCCGAAAATTCTGCTACCTGCAAGGGCCAAACAGACCGCTGCGACCAGTGCGAAATCGAGCCAGTTATCCTTGAAGTATTTTACCTTGCGGGCGGCCAGGGCCAATCTGGCCAATCGGTCGAGCATGAAAATGGCGACGATAACAGCTTGGGCGATGTGAAGCAGCCTGGGCCTGAGAGGCGGAGTTCGAAAGCCATACTCAGCCACCAACGTAAAAACGGCAGCCACCGCTGCAAATGACAATAGAATATTCAGCGCCAGCGAAAAGCGCTTGGGCAACTGCGAAGGCGGCTTGATGGCCAGTTTTTCCATTTGCTCCCAGCGCCGGGGGGTAAGCGTTAACTTGCTACTTGTTCTTGTAGACTTCCTTCGGGTCGAAAAGTTTTTGGGCTACGATTTCCCACTCGCCGGCGTCATTGAGGCGGCGGAAGAAGCAGGATTGATATCCTTCGTGGCAGGCGGCGCCTCTCTGGGCAACTTCGATCACCAGCGTATCGGCGTCGCAGTCGGTGTAGATGGCCTTGACCTGTTGAGTGTGGCCTGAAGATTCGCCCTTCATCCAGAATTTCTGTCGGCTGCGGGACCAGAAGTGCGTTTTGCCGGTCTTGACCGTCTCCCCCAGCGACTGGGAGTTCATATAGGCGACCATCAGTACCTGCTTGGTCTTTTCGTCGATAACGACAGCGGGGATAAGCCCGGCAGCGTCGTACTTCAGGTTGTCGATTGTCTCTTGCAGCTTGTCCAAATCTTGCTCCATCGAATTACATTGCCTGCGAAGCTTGCCCATGCTAACGAGGCGATCCCGGCCGGTCAAACACACAGACGGTAAGTTTTTAGTTTGCCCGGTGCTACGCCCCTGCGATAAGTTCAAGTCGGCCGGCATAGGCGCGTATAACCTCGCGCCGGAGTTGCTGGTTGGCTGGGGCAGAAAGGTCAGGGTCGGCGGCGATTACTTCAAACGCATCTCGCCGGGCCAGTCGAAGCAGGTCGAAGTCTTCGATAAGGTCGGCAACCTTAAGTTCCGGCAGGCCGTGCTGACGCGTTCCGAAAAACTCGCCAGGTCCGCGTATCCGCAGGTCTTCTTCAGCTACTTTGAATCCGTCGTCGGTCCCGACCAGAATCTCAAGACGACGTTGCGCGATCGGGTTTTTAGGCTGGCCTACTAGGATGCACGTCGCGTCTTCAGTTCCCCGGCCGATGCGTCCGCGAAGCTGGTGTAACTGGGCCAGGCCGAACCTCTCGGCGTGCATGATCACCATAATGTTGGCGGTGGGAACGTCGACGCCGACTTCTACAACGACCGATGAGGCAAGTGCGTCAATCTCACCGGCGCGGAACCTGGTCATTGCCTCGTCTTTTTGCGCCTGTGGCATCTGGCCGTGAATCAAGCCCACCTCAAAGTCCTTCAATGGCCCTTGGGACAGGTGTTCGTATGCCTCGGTAGCTGCGGTCAAATCCAGAGAATCCGACGCACTGACTAACGGGTAAATGAAGTATGCCTGCTGGCCGGCAGATAATTTCGCCCGGATAAAATCCATCTCACCGTCGAGGTCGCCTTCTGCGATCAGACGGGTTGTCGTCTTGCCCCTGCCCGGCGGGAGCGAGTCGATAATCGAAACGTCCAGGTCGCCGAAAAGCGTCAGCGAAAGTGTCCGGGGTATCGGAGTTGCGGTCATAACCAGGTAGTGGGGGGCGAAGCCCTTGGAGCGAATGCTCGTTCGCTGGCGAACGCCGAACTTGTGCTGCTCGTCGACAATTACCAGAGAAAGCCTTGCGAATCGTACATCCTCACTGATCAGCGCGTGCGTGCCGACGATGATGTCTATTTTACCGGCGGCGAGTTTATCCAGTATCTCCGCTCGCTTAGCCCGCGGTTGATTGCCCACCAACAGTGCGATTTTCACTTTACTGCCGGCGAGGTAGTCCTGGATTTTTTGAAAATGTTGGGTAGCCAGGATCTCCGTTGGGGCCATCAGCGCAGCCTGTGTGCGATTGGCCACCGCCAGCAGAGCCCCATAAAGGGCGACGACTGTCTTGCCCGAACCAACATCGCCCTGGACTAGCCGGTTCATCGGCTTGGATCGGAAAAGGTCGGCTGCGACCTCAGCCACTACACGATTCTGCGCGTCGGTCAGCTCAAACGGCAGGCGGGATCGGATTCGCTGATCGATCTGGTCGGTCAGTTTCAGCTGATGCGCGGGCCTGGAAACTTGCCGCATTCGCATCACAGCCAGGCCCAACTGCATCAGGAAACACTCGTCATAGGCTAGGCGGCGGCGGGCACGTGCCCATTGATCCTTATCATCCGGCAGGTGCATTGCTGCAATGGCACCAGACCGGCCCATCAGGCTGCGATCGGAAAGATACTTCCTGTCGAACCACGGCTGGACCAGGCCTATCAACTCGGGTAGGGCGTTCTTGATGATCCGTCCGATGATGTTGCTGGAAAGCTTTGCCCCGGCTGGGTAGACCGGCAGCAGTTCATCTATGGAAAGATCAGTTCCTTGGGGATCCCAGATTACCTGGGTCGTCGGATTGATAAACTGGATGCACTCTTTGTATGTAGAGGCCTTGCCACTGATGGCCAGGTATGCATCGACTTTGACGGTGTCCCTGAGATACCCCCCGTGAAACCATTTGACCAGAACCGCCCCGGTCCCGTCATCGATGGAGCACTCCAGGTAAGGCCGCTTACCGAAACGTCTCTCGCGGACTTCGACAACCTGCCCAGCGACCGTCGCCGTTTTTTCGTTGCCGGTAAGAGTTTCAATTGGTTGGCTTTGCCGGCGGAGATCAAACCTTCGCGGGTAATAGCTCAGCAGATCTTCTGCGGTTTCGACCCCCAACATCGCTAATTGTTCGCTGCGCGTCGGGCCAACGCCTTTTACATACTGAACTGGAGTATCGAGCGATAAATGGGTCACTTTGAAGGCGTTTCTTGAGGTAATGCATTAGGGAGAATGATCTTACCACCAATAGGCAGGTTATCGGGATCCAGGCCCGGATTCAGGTGGAGGATTTCCTTATAGCGCGCCCCGTTCCCTAAGTGTCTCGTAGCTATTGACCAGAGGGTATCTCTTATGGTAATATGATAGTAACGCGGTTGAGGTTTGCGAGGCGTTGGCCCAATAGCCTGGTCCTTTTTGCGATCAACTGTGTTAAGTGGCTCGGTTTGGCCGGAGGGTAATTGACTCCGGTAAGTTGGCTGGAGCGATTGCAGAGACCTTGGGGGTGGCTGAAATACGGGCTTTTGGCAGCCTGATTGGCCGAACAACCCGGCCGCACCGAGCAGAATACATACAGCAAAAATACATCGCATGATAAGATCCTCCCGCATTATTGGGCCAGTAGAGCAAGTGATGATAGCAGGGCCGAGTTTACTGTCAACCAGGGGCCTTGCAACTAGCTAAAAAACCTTCCAGAGAATGTTTGCCACGCGGATGGCATTTTGCTTACAATAACAACGGTTGTAGCGAGAACTCATATTTCCTCAGATTGCTAGGAGTCGATACTATGTCAGCTAAGACAGTACATAAGAGATCCGGTTTTACCCTAATCGAGTTACTTGTGGTGATTTCAATTATCGGTTTGCTGGTCAGCATCCTCGTTCCTTCACTGTCCCAGGCGAAGTGGCAGGCAAAGGTTGGCAAATGTCAGGCTGGTTTGCACGTTATCGGTGTTGCTGTACAGAGTTACATGACCTCTTATGGCATGGATGCTCCCTGGCCGTTTAACAACGGTAAAAGGGACGGCCCCGCAGAAGGTAGTTTTGGTCGAGCCTTTAGAACGACTAACCATGAAGGCAATACCCCGGCCAATCCTGCTGAGGCACTTATGTCGGACTTAATGGCGGACAAAGCGCCGATTCCGGAAGCGTGGGAGAAAATTCCCACCTTCTTGGATACGGCGGAACCACTCTTTTGCCCCGCAGACGGTAATGCTACTGCCGAGGACAACTTTAATGTGTGGGGTGGTACTCAACCTAGTCGTGGCGATGATATATGGGGAACATATCCCTACATGTACCCCCACGTCATGTCGGAAGATGATCCTTTCTATTCGACTAGCCCATCCAAAGAATCAAGATTAGCCCATAATACCAGTTTTGAAGATAGGGGCCAGATAGGCCGATTGGCAAAGAACTTGCTGATGTATGATGAATACCCGGTTTACGAACATTACAATTCATTGCAACTGAATGGCGTTGTTGAAGTTATTGCCCAAACTTATGATGAGGTGTATATTTACCTCTGGGGTAAATAAAAACTAGCTATCAATGTTGGAACCGTTAGTGCATTAGGCGGAAAGCCGGATTAGTACTAGGCAGGATTGACAAATTTTCCCCAATTAAAATGTCAGGAGTCACGGATGAAGGGAAAAGTACCCATTATTATTATTGCGGTTTGTGTTTTAGGCGCCGTTGCGTTCTTTGTTAAGTCCAGCGGCACCTCAGAGGAAGCCAGCGAACGTTTCACGAGAAAGCCCATCGGTGAAATGTCTTTAAAGTGTGATAAGTGTGGATATGAATGGTCCCAGAAGCCCAAGGCCGAGATGTTGTGCCCGAAATGTGATACTCCCGGATTCACGACGGCATCTTTCCTCTGTAAAAAATGTAAGGAAGAGTTTGTAGGTCTTGAGACCCAGAAGCTTGCTCAGACTAAGTACAACTATCGTCGCCCCGGTGAGGAAAAATGGTCTAAGAAGTTCCCCTCCAAGCTTAAATGCCCCAACTGTGGTTTTGAATCTGATATACATTACGCCAATGAGGTTAGAGATGCATCTGAGGATGATGAAGGACGCCGAAGACGCCCAGACCCAGACGACTGATCAGCTTTAATTACTCGGGTTGGCCAGATGCAAGGATCGGCCTTGCATTTGCCGTGCGACTTCGATATTAACTTGCGTTTATAGCGGGTATCTACTTTGCGGGTAGATACCCGCTTTCTTTGCGCCCGAAGGAGATATTCGGCAGTTAGATTGCTGTGGAATAAAGCTCCAGGATTATCAGCGCTACCGGGCCGGCCAGCAGGGGCGAATCGATCACATCCAGCACCCCGCCGAATTGAGGAAGGGCCGAGCCGGAGTCTTTAACCTGGGCCGAGCGTTTCAGCAGGGATTCGCATAGGTCGCCGAACTGCCCCGCCAGGCCGACAGCCAAGCCAAAAATAGCTGCTCGCCAGACGGGCATCTCAGCCAGGCCCAACACCGAGGTCAACAGCACGCTCATGCCTGCTGCTGTGGCGAGCCCGCCGACAAGGCCTTCCCAACTTTTTCCCGGGCTCAGCCAGGGGATGAGCTTATGTTTGCCGATGGCTGAGCCTGTAAAGTACGCCCCGATATCGGTACTCTTGACCGCCCCAAGGAACAACACCAGCGCCCCCATGCCATGGTGGATGCGGATGCCCAGAATCACAGCCCCGCCGACGCCAAGGTAGACAACAGCTCCAAGGGTTCCGACAACCCTGATAAGCCCGCCTTCGATTCGGTTTCGGGCCATCTGTTCGACAAAAGTTGCCACCACCGTCAGCCAAAGTACCAATAGCGCCAACAGCCAGGGGGAGGCTCTGGCGGGCAGGAACTGCGCGATAAAAGGCGTCGCTGCCAGAAGTATCGTCCCGGCCATGCCTGCCCCGACCAGCAATTCCATGCCGGCTGACCTGCCCAACCGGCGAAGCTCGATAAAGGCTCCGCCCCAGATAGGCAGGAACACCAGGACCATCGGCAGTCCACGACCAGCCATCGCCCCGGTTTTCTCCAATTGCCAATCCAGCCAAAACAGTCCAGCCAGTAAAGCGATCATCATCGAACCAAGAACGATTCTCGTTTTCATTGTTACTTAGTCCAAAAAGTATGTAGTGCAATATTTCAGTGGAGGCGGAATTTACTCGCTCTTTTGGTCCACCGCACCGAATCGCCGATCCCGTCCGGCATAGGCCCGTATAGCATCGTCGAAATCATCCGGCGTAAAATCGGGCCAATACTTGGCCACCGGAAAATACTCTGCGTATGAAATCTGCCATAGCAGGAAATTGCTCAACCTGATTTCCCCGGCAGTGCGTATTACCAGGTCTGGATCGGGCAGGCCCGCTGTATTCAACGCGTTCGAGATGGACATTTCGTCGATCTGGGCGGGGCTTAGCTGGCCTTCGGCGACCTGTACGGCGAGTTTTCGTACCGCATCTACGATCTCAACCCGCGAACCGTAGTTCAGTGCCAAAGACAGCGTCATACCCGTGCAAGCTTGGTCGCAAGCTTTTACGGTATCATCAAGGGCAGTTAGTACCGACTGGGGCAGCCCATCCCTGCGACCCAGGTGGCGGAGACGGACGTTCTTTTTTATAAACTCAGGTTGCTCGGCGATAAGGTAATGGGCGTAAAGACCCATTAACGCCTGGACTTCCTGTTCGGGCCTTTGCCAGTTCTCAATAGAGAAACTGTAAAGAGTAAGGCATTCCAGGCCCATCCTCACTGCAGCGGTGACGATCGCACTGACGGCCCTTGCCCCAGCCTCGTGGCCGGCTGAGCGGCTCAACCCGCGAGACGTTGCCCACCGTCCGTTACCATCCATGATGATAGCAACCGATTTTGGTATGCGCTCTTGGGGTACGCACATACTTGCCCGGTGGGCGGCTACAGCTTCCGGAGAAAGATCGATCTCCATCAGATCAGCTCCCCAAGCTTGCTGTCGTTAAACAGAGATGCTTCCCTATCCGGGCCCACGCTGACAAACCCAGCCCGCCGGCCGATAAGCTCTTGGACCCTGGCGATGTAGCTCTTTGCATTTTCGGGCAGTTCGTCGAAGTTTCGACAGTTGGTGATATCATCTGACCAGCCTGGCAGGGTTTCATATACGCACTCAGCCCGGTCCATCAGGTCGGGGCTGAAGTCCTCAACTAACTTGCCGTCGACTTTATAGCCGGTGCAGATCTTGATTTCATCCAGGCCCGTCAGAACATCCAGCAGAGATATAGTTATTTCATCCACGCCGGAAAGATCGGCTGCATAGCGAAGAGCGAACGTATCCAGCCAGCCGCAACGGCGAGGCCGGCCCGTGGTCGTGCCGTACTCGTGCCCATGCTCGCGAAGGTATTCACCAATTTCGTTGACCTGCTCGGAGGGGAAGGGCCCCGCTCCGACTCGTGACGTGTAGGCCTTTACCAGCCCCACGACGTATCCGACGGCCTTTGGCGATACACCCGCACCTGAAGGGACACCGCAGGCGGTTACCGACGAACTTGTGACGAACGGGAATGTCCCGTGGTCGATATCCAGCATACTTCCCTGGCCGCCTTCGAAGATAATTTTCTCCCCGGCTGCGATCGCACGGTTAAGCAATGCGTTCGTGTTGCAGATCATCGGGCCTAACTGCCGGCCTAGTTCGACGAACTCAGCTGCCATAGCGTCGGCATCCATTGGCTCGGCGTTAAATAAACTGTCAAGAAGCGCATTCCTCTCGGCGACGACCAGCTTGATCTTGGCTGAAAGCTTTTCGGGATCTTTCAAGTCACCTGCGCGGATGGCGGAGCTTCTGCCGGCCTTTTCACAATAGCATGGGCCAATGCCCCGCCCAGTCGTGCCGATCTTATCGGCGCCCAGCTTCGACTCGTTCAGTGAGTCGGCAAGCTTGTGATAGGGCATTACCAGGTTGGCCGCTGAAGAGATACGGAAATTACCCGGACCAATTTCGATGCCGCGGTCTCTTAGGCCCTGGATTTCTTCCATAGCCACCTGCGGATCGAAAGCAACGCCATTGCCGATGACGTTGATAACGTCGGGCCGCAAAATGCCGCTGGGTATCAGATGGAAGGCATAGGTTTGGCCGCCGGCTACAACCGTGTGGCCTGCGTTGGCACCGCCGCAAAAGCGGACTACATACTTACATTTGCCGGCCAGGGCGTCGACGATCTTGCCCTTACCTTCATCACCCCACTGCAGACCAATTACCGTTACGTTTTCCGTAGACATAATTCCACCTGATAAAGCTTCTTTGGGCCATTCGGGCATGAGCATAACAGCATATTCAAAGGCTCGGCCCTGTCAAGGGATACCTGAGGCTCAGAAGGTTATAATAGGCTTCTTGCTCGACGAAACTAGGTCGAGTAAAATGAAATGGAAGGTTGGATATATGTAGGAGTTTCAGCGGTGGTTGCAGATGGACGGAAAGCACAGATTCTTGGTCTCGGGTTAGATAACACCGATGGGAAGGTCCGCGTAACGCGGGCGGAGAACTTCCATCTGGTTGGAGGCTCGCAAGAGACCCACGAGGTGATGCAGGAGAAGTGCGTAAAGTTCAACGAGAAACTCGATTCCCGATCCAAGCAACTCGAACAGCTTGAACGCCAGGAGTTTCTCGATATTGCCGCTGAGTGCGATATGAATATCATCACGCCTCCCAAGGAGAACCAGCAGTAGGAACTGCTCGTGCTAATGGGAGCTTGGTAGCTGGGCCGGCGAACTAAAATCTGCAAAAAAAAATGAAAAGCTTGTTGTCGGCACCCCTCGCTAATCGTTACAATTAGCTTGTAGTAGGACATATCTAGTAAGTAAACATATCTCTAGGTAAGTTCAAATGTTGTTCATTTCTATTAGTCAGGACACGGAAGTTCGTTGGTGTTGTAAGCGTGTTCCGGTCTTATCGGAGGGACCAGACCATGCAGAACGGAGGTCGCAGTATGCGTGCGTTCCGTCCGAGCCATATCGCTCCCCACGAGGGGCTCGACGAGGACAAAGAGCAGGTCAAGCAGGCCAATGTGCTCCGCTACTCTAAAAGAGTAGCAGAAGGTCTACCGCTGTTTGAGACCCTCGGCGTAGGTGACAGTAAGGACGCTTTCCTGCAGTTTCTGATCCCCGGCAGACGCTGATCAGGCTTTTTTTCAGCGTAAATTTTTGTCGAGGCTTCGAAGCTTAGTTAAGCTCCGTCAATAGTAAGCTCTCTCTGGCAGGCAATCGCGCCGGCCAGGGGCAAGTTTATGCTCTTTCTCTGCCGCCGGCAGTGAGGACTTCTTTTTAGAGCAATTTAAGCTTGTCTGTAGCAATTGGGCCTGGCTGCGGCGACCGCTGACAGCGTCAACCTGCATCGACGATGCAAAAGCATCGCCTGTTTCGGTTTCCTTGTCAGCAATTGTCCTCGCCGACGGCCAATCGCTATATTCAATCCTAAAGTGCTCTTGTCCAACTGCTGACAGGGCGATCTCCCTTTACTAGACTCTCCCCAAAAATACTTGCTCTAACGGGCGGTAGATGCTTACTCTCTCGTAACTGGACACTTGGGGAGATCAGTTGCAAAACATCAATAATAACATTGAAGCGGTCAGCCCGGCCAAGGAGAGGTTGCAGCAACTTCCAGGCCGGTCGCTGCGTGTCCATGCACCGGCCAAGATCAACCTGAATCTTCTCGTCGGGCCAGTCCGGGCAGATGGCTATCACCCGCTGGATTCGCTCGTAGCCCACGTGACGTTCTACGATACGATCGACCTTGCCGCCCGAGATGATGGCCAAATCCGCCTTGATTGCCAAGGGCCCGATTGCGGAGAAGTTTCCCAGAACTTGGCACTTAGGGCTGCAAAGCTTCTGGCTGAGATTTCGCCGGAAGGAAAATGCCTTGGAGTGGACATTACCCTGGCTAAGCAAATCCCACCGGGCAAGGGTCTGGGTGGGGGCTCTTCCGACGCCGCCGCAGTTCTTTGGGCACTGAATGATCTATGGGGTTTGAACTTGCCTGATGAGCGATTGGCAGAACTGGCAGCAAGGCTCGGCTCTGATGTGCCGCTTTTCCTTGGCCCGGCGGTTTTGCAGATGACAGGCCGGGGAGAAATAATCACACCCGCAAAGCTTAAGCCCTTCTGGGCTGTGGTGATCTTGCCGGAACTGGCTTGCCCGACCGGGCCGGTGTATGCAGCCTTTGATAAGTTACCTCTAACACCATCAGAGCAGTTAGACCTGAATGAGCTTGCCCATCTGCCACCGTCTGTTTGGCGCCGGAAGTTAGTAAACCAGCTTACCCCGGCAGCGGTAGCTATTACACCAGCCCTCGGTGAACTTCTCGAACAATTACAGAAAGCGATCAGCCAGCCTGTGCATTTAACCGGCAGTGGTTCGGCGATGTTCGTTTTATGTGACGATCTCGCCGAGGCCCAGGCGGTCCGGGCCAGAATCGATGGCGACTTGCCGCTTGTGAGCCTGGTAGTAGCGCAGAATCCCTGGTAGATGCCGATCTAACTTCGTCGGGGTTATACTCACTTGACCGGGGAGGCCTTCCGTGGTAGAAAGTCTTCTTAAATTGCTCGCCCACAGGTGATATATGAGCGAGCAGTTAATAATCCGGGGCCGTGGCGCAGCTGGGAGCGCGCCTGCATGGCATGCAGGAGGTCAGGGGTTCGATCCCCCTCGGCTCCATTTAGAGCAATTTAAGCAATTCTTGTCGCATCCTTGCTACTGCGATGCCTTGGCCGCATCGTCCGGCTGCATCGACATAGCTAGGGCTATGACTGTTTCACCGTCCTTGGGCCAAGACATCTCGCTACGCACTGCTACGACAATCATTACTTAAACTGCTCTAATTTGTCCCGATGGCTCTGTTCCGAGCCGTCGGGATTTTTTATAGCGACCCATCCCGTCTTGGCCGAAATTTCCCAGGCAAGGTCAGCAAGTTCGGCTGCGACGGGGTCGATATGTCGAAGATTATCGATAAGCTCGCGTAGTTGCGGGCCAGTATCGAGTTGGGATTCGTCCCCGCCAGCGAGGATGAGCAGGATCCTGCCCAGGATAAAATTCCTTCGCTGGGCGATTGAAACTTTGGTCGGGTCTGAGGCCGTTCGGGTTATTGTCAGCCTTTTGGGGCCTAGGTCGATTCGCTTACTGAGACCCAAGCCCAGTACGGCTCCGGCTGCAACTGCCAGTACCGCTGGTAAGACGGCTACTTTTGCCAGCTTGCCGAACGGTTTGCGCTTTGGCTTCTCGGCAGTGGCGGGAGTCGCCTCGACCGGAAAGTTTGTCGGTGCTTATCCGATAAGAGCCAAATTTCTATATAACTTTCTGTCTTTTCATAACCTTCGGCACGATCAGGCCGATACTTCCATTGGACGTGGATTTTGATTGCAGAGTTTTTGCACCTGGAGGGCCTCCCGGCCGGTGGTTCGTAACGATGACAGAATCTTCCCTACTCACTGCCCGTCGTCAGTGCGGGTACTGTAAAAAACAATTTCCCGTAAGTGAATCCGCCTCCTGTAGCGAATGCGGAACGGTTCTCTGCACCGACTGTGCGAAGATGTGCCGCCAGTGCGGGCGGGTGGTATGCCCTAAGCACCTTACCGCCTGTGCCGATTGCGGCCGGCTGTTGTGCATGGATCACGCATCGCAGTGCCCGACCTGCGGGTTGAGCTTCTGCAGCGAGCATGTCGGCATTTGTCAGTCCTGCGGTGGTGCTGCCTGTTGGGACTGCATGGTCCATTGCGACAGGTGCGGTCATGAAGTTTGCAGCTGTTGCGGGCAGGTTTGCGGCACCTGCGGCCAGGCGATCTGTAAAGATTGCAGCCAGGCCTGCAGCCAGTGCGGCACCCCCGGCCACAGCGAGCATCTGGAAGCCGATTCGATAACAGGTATGAACCTTTGTCCGAAGTGCCGCACGCGGTGCGAACTCTGCGGAAGGATCGTCTCTAAGGCCAATGCCATCGAATCAAGGCGGTCGGTCTGCATTGGGTGTCACAACGTCGTGGCCAGGCGGATGCACTGGATTGTTGCTATCGTAGCGGCGGTTGTGCTGGTGGGGACTACCGGGGCGTATTTGGTTTGGGGGCTTTAGATGCAAGAGCCGGCCGGACAAGTTGCAGCCAGCGATTCGCCAGCCGGCGATTCGCCATCCTGCGATTCGATAGGCGGGCGCGAAAGTCCCTTGAATTGGCTTGGTGGCGGCCTAAGACGATCCGGCGCGTCCGTGGGGATTAGTTTCGCCATTCATGGCGGCCTGTTGGCAGCGGTTATGCTGGGAGCGATATTTACTTCACAGAGCCCAAAGCGCGCCGAGGGGATAGAAGTTACATACTTACCGGATGTTTTTGTCGCCGCGTCAGATCCGCCCGACCACCTCAATAGTTGGTCTTTGGCAGATGACGTTATAGCTCGGGTCAACCGCGACAGCGAAACTGTTGCCGAAGCGATGGCAGTCTCTCTCGTTCCCCTGGCCCAAGAGTCGGTCGGTTTCGACCATGACGAGCGTGTGGCTAGGTTGGTTTCCGACGGCAAGGACAGGGCCTCCGCTCAGTCGGAACTTATGCAATCTGCCCTGGCTGAAAGCGAATCCACCGGGCAGGGCCATCGTCAACGGCTGGCAGCTTTGGCCGAGGCGAGGAAGGGGCAGTTCTACGGCATTCCTCTCGGCGACGCCCGTAAGATCGTCTATCTGTTGGATCACAGCGGGTCTATGAAGGGCTCGCTGGAGGCGGTCCAGGGACACCTGGCCGAGACCATCGAATCACTCGATGCGTCAAAGCAATTTCATGTGATGTACTTTTCGTCGGGTAAGCCGGTTGAGATGTCGGGAAAGGCGCTTCGGACGGCCACCCCGGCTAGAAAAAAGCTGGCCAGGCAATTTCTCAAGCCGATCTCATCGGGGTCGGGTACCGATCCTGGGGATGCTTTGGCCAGGGCGTTTTCTCTCCGTCCCGATGTTATTTATCTGCTCAGCGACGGGCAGTTTTCAGAGACGATTCTCGATTTTATTACGCAACGAAATCCAAATCGACGCGTGACGGTTAATACCGTCTGCTTTGGCAAAAAGGGCGGACAGGATTTAATGAAAGCTCTGGCCCAAGACAATGGTGGAAGATTTAAGTTCATTAGATTTATTAGATAAAATTTCTCGGCCGATAGGTCGGGTGAGTTCACAGGAGGTTGAGCGTGATGGATCTCATCCTTAACGGCGGTTGGATAATGGTGGTGATCATCGGGGCTAGCGGGTTGGGCTTTGCAATGGTTATCGAGCGACTGATGGTCTATTCGCGGGCAACTGCGCCGATGCGCATGTTGGTTAGCGAAACCGAAAAACACATTCGATCCGGCGAACTCCAATCCGCTCTCGATTCTTGCAGCCGATTCAGCGGGGTCGTCCCGGATGTTTACGCGATGGCCATTGAACACGAACTCCATTCCGCCGGCGGGCAAAGCTACGACCAACTGGACGAGGCGGTTTCTATTTTCGTTCGTACCGTAGCCATGCCGCAGCTGCGGCGGTTCCTGCGCCCAATCGGTCTGATCGGCAGAAGCGCACCGATGTTGGGCCTGCTGGGAACGGTTTTCGGGATGATTAATCTCTTTTCGACGATGGCGGCAAAGGGCATGGGCGATCCGACCGTCTTTACCAAAGGCGTGGGCCAGGCATTGACGACCACAGCGGCTGGGCTGTTAGTAGCCATCCCGCTGCTGTACTGCCACGGCCTGTTGCAAAGCCGCCTCGAACAGATCGAAAACGATATCAATCATTATGTGCCGCGTTTGCTTCGTTGGCTGCGATCACGAAGGCTTTCAGCTAAGGAGGCTGCGTGATGTGGCTGGTCCGCAAAGCTGACAGCGAAAAAACCTATATCGCCGAAGATCTGACGACGCTGGTGGCGTGGTGTCGGGCCGGTCGGGTAAAAGCAGACGATCTAATCAAACCCGGCGACTCTGGCGCCTGGACCAGGGCTGACGGTAAACCCGAATTGGCAGCTTCATTCGGCGCCGGTGGATCACTACCGCCGATAACATCGGAGACAGCGGGGTTGCGGTCAGCTGCGATTACCGGCACTACTGAAACCACTGACGAGAAGATCAGTCTCGATCTTACAAGCATGATGGACCTGACGTTCATACTCCTGATCTTTTTGATGCTGGTGGCTACGCCGGCGTTCCAGAAGGGCCTCGATGTGGACTTACCCTCATCGGCCGCTGCCGGGCAGGTTGAAAACACCGATATTACAGTAAGCATTGATTCCGCCGGAGTGGTCTATATCGACAGCAGGGAAGTTCTGATCGATCAGCTAGCCTCCAGCCTGCAGGCAGCAGTAAGGGAAGTTAATTTCGCCAGGTTGATACTGCGATCAGACGGAGACGTTACACACAAGAAGGTTGTTCAGATAATGGATGCAATTAATGCCGCCGGCATATCGGATATTACCATAGCGACCAGCCCATCATTGGAGGCTGATCGATGAGCACAGGGCCGATTCATTCCACCAGAGACGGTAATTCAAGTGATGTAAAGCTGCCCGTTAAGGGAACACGGTTTTACGCCTTTGCTTTTATCTGCATTGCAGCCACGGCCAGCATCGCATTTGTCTGGTCGGCCAAGGTCCAGAAGGTATATGCCCTCAGCCAGCAGATGACGGACCAGGCCTCTGCCGGTAAATTCCAAACCGCTGTCGAAACATGCAGGGAAATTGAGCAAGCCTCGCCTCGTTATGCAAAACCCCAATGGCTCCAGAGCCAACAGCAACTGCTTGTTCGATGGGCCAGGCGGGCGCTGGCTTCGGGCGATCTGTCAGTTGCGATCGACCGTGCCGGCCAGGCGGTAGAAATTAACGCAAATACAACCGAAGCTGATAAGGCAACAGAGGTATTGGCGGGCGCATTATTGGCCCGGCTGAAACTTCAAGCCTCCCAGCTTACCCCCGACCAGTGCATCGGAAGAGCCCAGCAGATCGCCTCGCAGTACCCCCAAACTCAAGCAGGCGCCCAGGCGAATAACCTCGTCGGCCAGTACCGTTACAACCAAACCGTCGCTCAAGAAAAACTAATAGTCCTTGAAGACGACCTTGGCCAGCTTCTCTCATCCGGCCTGATCGTCGAGGCTGTTTCAGTTTTGGATGCCTATCTCAGCGGCGCTGATCCAGCTCAACTGGAGCAGTTGTTCGATGAGTCCTGGGCAGGTTCAAATCTCGAAAAGTTGATCAATCGAGCTGATGGGATTTGGCTGGGCCGGATTGACGGCGGTTCCGGCGATCAGTGGCGGGCCTGGCCAATAACGGCCGATCACTTCCTGCCAGACTGGCTTGCCTGCCCCGGCAGGAAAAGCGTTTTTGCGGCATCCCAGCCGGCAACGCCGGGCCTTCCCGTGCGTCTGGAGTTGGTTGCCGGGCAAATCCCCCAGCCGGGGCAGGTTCTGCTGCCTGTCATGCTCGGGCCGACTGAAATCAATCTTCGCGTCCATAATAGCAAGGGCCAGCCATTGGAAGATATCGATATCTACGTCGGCTCTGATATCTTCCCCGGTATTTCCCCCCAGGCGTGGTTCGGTGCGACGGACCCCGATGGCCGGTTCCGCTTCGATTGGCCGGGGCCGGGACCAGCGATGGTGCTGCTGGCCTGGCAGTCGGTTCCACTTATAACAGCAACGGTTATCCCAGGTTGCGATCAGCTTACCGTGCCCGATAAATGGCAGCTCGATGCGAGCATTGTCTCGCTGGAGAAATATGTATCAGCCAAGTCCAGCCAGTTCAGTGACGCAGTCAGGCAATCCAAAACCAGGCAAGACCATTTTCACCAAATCCATATCCTATTAACAGCCGGAAAAGTTGACCAGGCCTCAGACCTGCTTGATTCACTGGCTGGGGACGACCCTGTAGCCCGGAAACTCCGCCTCGCCATCAAAATCGCAAGCGAGCGAGCATCCGCGCAGACGTATTTGTCTGCAGCGGATCAGGCCGCCCAATCAGGACAGCTTCCTCGGGCGTTTGCCTTATTGCACGAGGCGCTGTCGGTAGCGGATGAGAATCAACGGGACCAGGTGGCAAGGCGCCTGATCACAATAGAATCCCAACTCGATCAGCTGAAACAAAACACAGCCTCAGCCCGTAAGCTATTATTTGAGCAGCTAGATGAGATGTCGATCGATGAAATAAACTCCCAGAGTGATCAGGTCACCCAAGCTGTGGGCGATCTTGTTCAGGCAAATCACCGTCAGTGGCTGGTCCAGGCAGGGAAGTCTCTATTGGGAACCATCAGCAGTTTCGACCAGGCAATTGATACGAGGCTCAAAGAAATGGAGGCCAGCTTTTCAGATAAAGGTGATCGGCTGAGCCAACTTCTTGAAAAAAGAGAACTTTTGAACGAGAATCTTGCCCGTATACGGACTGCTCTGGAAGCTACAACATCTTAAATACTCTAAAAGATGGCTGATAAGGAAGTCTTGGGTATTGACATTGCCGGGTAGTTACTCTACAATTACTTTGAAGCTGGAGTCTATATGCTATGCTCATGCGACAGGCTCCGATGCTCATCGCTCTTTGCCTTGCAGTATGGCTCGGCGCACGAGCCTATGGCAAAACGGTAAGTGAGGAATTTGAGGGTTACGCCTGACGGTTGTGCGTCTGCGGTTTTGACTGCGGAGTACCGTCAGGCTTTTTTATGCGCTGATAGGCTTGTGCGATATTTCACTAGAGCACTTTAGGATTGAATGTAGCGATTGGCCGTCGGCGAGGACAAGGCTGACAAGGAGCCTGAAACAGGCGATGCTGTTGCATCGTCGATGGCCGACGACGCTGTCAGCTACCGCCGCAGCCAGGCCCAATTGCTATAGGCAAGCTTAAATTGCTCTAGTACTCTGTCCCATCTAAATAGATGGGTATAGCCTCTTCAATCTGACGCGGGCATCGGCGGTGGTGAAGCGCCAGTCGATGCCCACTTTGTTCTTG
>SDBT01003031.1_pt1 | contig 29178 bp, 20 predicted proteins | sample 2277101 | NCBI WGS metagenome assembly SDBT01 (sample SAMN10404973, study PRJNA504765) | marine sediment metagenome | isolation source: marine sediment core GS10_PC15, 103 cmbsf | place: Arctic Ocean: Southern Knipovich Ridge | collected 2010
GATCTCCGTCCTCAGCGTTGGGCCGGGCCGCGTTGATTGCGAACCGGTGGATGATGTGCGACAATAGACGTACTGGGCTGTCGGGCCGCTCGAGCCCGCCCAGATCTTGCGTGGGGGCAAGCATGCTCAGATCCCTGGCAGGTTGGTCGGTTGTCTGGCTGGTCGTTGGAACCAGCGGGCTCCCCGCACGGGCGACGCCACCTGACCGAGGCGCGTCGAGCGGCGAAGCGCGTGCGAGCGGCCTGGTCGTCCGGGGGCAGGGCACGCGGCAGCGCCTGGGTCTGGACGGTGAGGCAGCGTTCCGCGAGACCGACGACGTCATTGGCGATGTGCGGCTGATCCGCATTCCCGCGTCACCGGTTCGCGTCGCGCTCTGGAGCGAAAGCGCGAGGCCGACTGGCCCGGTACAGCCCTTCAACGCGATCAGCCTGGACGGATGGCAGTTCGCCCGGCCCCGGCGGACGTCGTATGAGATCAAGCTCAAGGCTGGGGACTTTGATCCCCTCCGCGGCGTGCCCAATGTGGAGCAATCTCTGACCGCCGACGTGGAGAATCGGCTGTTCATCGTGCAGTTCTGGACGCCGCCGCTGGAGGTCTTCCGCCGGCAGATCGCCGCACTCGGGGCTCGCATCTACGGCTACCTTCCCCAGCACGCGCACCTCGTCGAGATGGACGCCGCAATGAAGAAGCAGGTGGAGATGCTGCCGTACGTCCGTTGGGTCGGGCCCTACCACCCTGCGTACCGCCTCGAACCCTTCCTGGCCGAACGCATAGGTCAGGCCTCGCATGGACTTGTGCGACAGCGATACAGCATCATGGTCCACGAGCGAGGGCTGCGACAGAAGACAGTGGTCGCCGATCGCATCGGGGCCATGGGCGGAACGGTCGATGGACTGCAGGCCAACGGCTATCGATTGCAGGCGACGCTAACGCGGAAGCAATTGCTGGAAGTGGTGCAGATGAACAAGGTGCTCTATATCGACCGCTGTGGTCCACGCACGCCGGCGATGGACATCGTGCGTGAGATCGGTGGTGCCAACTTCATCGAGACCGTGGCCGGATTCACGGGAGCCGGCGTGCGGGCCGAGGTCATGGACCAGAACCTGGACGAGACCCACCCGGACTTTGCGGCCGTTCCGCCGATCTTCCACGGTCCCCGGACCGGCCCGACCTCGCACGGCACGGCGACGTACGGCATTTGCTTCGGCGACGGGACCGGCTTTGCCGGCGCTCGGGGCCTGCTGCCCGACGCCCAGGGCATCTTCGCCGACTTCACCGAACTGACCGACCGCTACCAGCACACCGCGGAGCTGCTGGCCGACCCGTACTTTGCCGTGCTCCAGTCAAACAGCTGGGGGACGGTCACCGGTTCGCCGACCGCCTACAGCACGGTCTCGGCCGAGTTGGATGACATTCTGTTTACGCATGACATCCTCGTGCTGCACGCTATGGGCAACGGCGGCACGACTGGCACGCCCTTTGAAGAGGCGTGGGCCAAGAACGTCGTGGCGGTCGGCGGCGTCTTTCACCAGAACACGCTCACCGCCGATGATGACTGCTGGTGCGAAGGCGGTGTCATTGGCCCGGCACCGGACGGGCGGATCAAGCCCGACTTCGTCCACTTCTACGACCAAGTGCTGACTACCGCCCCCAACGACGGCTACGTCATCTTCGGGGGAACCAGCGCGGCGACTGCGATCACCGCCGGCCACTTCGGGTTGTTCTTCCAGATGTGGAACGACGGCATCTTCGGCAATCCGGTGGACCCCGGCGGCACCGTCTTCGACAACCGGCCCCACGCCGCCACCGCCAGGGCGATGCTGATCAACACCGCCAACGCGTACGCCTTCAGCGGTGCGGCACATGACTTGGCGCGCATGCACCAGGGCTGGGGCATGGCGGACCTGCAGAGCCTCTACGAATTGCGCGATCGGATGCTGATCGTGGATGAGACCGACCTGCTGGACAACCTGGGCATGAGGCAATATCCGCTCGAGGTGCAGGTGGGCGAAGCGGCGCTGCGGGCTACGCTGGTCTATACCGACCCGATGGGCGCTGTCCCCTCGTCGGTGAATCGGATCAACGATCTGACGCTCAGGGTGCTGTCTCCGTCGGGCACAGTCTATTGGGGCAACAACGGACTATTGGAAGGGAACTGGTCCACGCCGGACGGCGCGGCCGACACGATCGACACGGTCGAGAACGTGTTCATCGAGAACCCGGAAACTGGCACTTGGCTCGTCGAGGTCTACGCGGACGAGATCAACCAGGACGGCCATCCCGAGACGCCCGAACTGGACGCGGACTACGCGTTGGTGGTCAGCGGGGTGCTGATCTCCCCGGATCAATGCCCCCTGGCCGGCGACATCGACTGCGACAGCGACGTGGATGCGGCCGACCAGGCACTCTTCATCCAGGTCCTGCTGGGCATCGACACGGGCGATCCGGAGCACGCCCTCCGCAGCGACGTGAACAATGATGGCGCCGCTGACGGGGGCGATATCTCCCCGTTCGTCGCGGCGATGCTGAGCAGTTGACGAGCGCGAGTCGATTGCGGCGATGGGAGCGGTGCGAGCACGGGCGGGGGCGCTGCGAACGGCTTGTCCGTTGAGGACTACGAAGCCAGTGCGCTCGTCTTGGGTCCGTCGAGCTCAACGACGATTCAACGTGGCATTGAGCGACACTTCTGCGGTCGCAGCCACTTCGGCGGCCGGAACATGGGCCGCGTCGGCGTGGTGACCTTCGAGTTGTTTGAGCCGGGCGCGGGCGAAGTCGGTCTCTAGCAGGCCCAGCTTTTTCAGGGCGAGGCAGGCGGCGAAGGCTTCTTTCGCCGCGTCGGTACGACCGTCGAGCAGCGCGCTTGCGCCAATGTAGTAGTAAGCTTCGCAGCGTTCGTTCTTGGTCGTGGCGTCGCTCAGCAGTGTGTCCGCGGCAACCTCACCCGCAAGGAACTCGAACAGCCGGTCGGGCCAGGCAGCGCCGGTCTTGTCGCACAGATGTGACGACAGGATCTCCGCCGCGGCTTGATGCTCGCCGGTTTGCCGCAGCAGGATGTGCCTCCACAGCGAGGCGTACCCACCATTCGGGCCGTTCTGTTCACTCACCGTGCCGTAGTCTGCCAGTGCCAGGCGGGTCGCACCGAGGAACTCGTAGGCCATCCCGCGGCGAAGCAGGGCCAAGTCCGGAGCCGAGTCGAGTTCAATCAGGTAGGTCAGATCGGCCACGGCGTCTTTGAATTGCCCGAGGTGGAGGCAGAGGTTCGCTCGATTGTGGTAGTCGGCCCAGAGCCCCGGTTCGAGTTCCATGGCCTTGGCGTAGTCGGCGATCGCCTCGGTGTAGTCCTTTGTTCGAATGTGCGCGTGGCCGAGAGTCCGGTAGAGGCTGGCGTTGTCCGGCTCCAGTCGAAGGCATTGCGTCAGGTCGGCGATGGCCCGCTCATACTGCTTGGCCTGCATGTGCTCCACGGCCCGGCTCTTGTGGCCGCGCGGATCATCGGGCGCCAGTTGGATCACGTGCGTCGAGTCGGCGATGGCGTCCTCAAGTCGCCCGGCCTGAAAGTACAGGTTCGCCCGATCGAGGTAGATCTCGATGCCCGTCGGCTGAAGCTCGATGGCCCGGTCCAAGTCGGCCAGCGCATCGTCGAACCGACCCAGGCCCGCCAGAGAGCGGGCTCGACCCACGTAGGCCCAGGCCCAGTTCCCATCGAGTCGGAGGGCTTCGGTCGCGTCGGCCAAGGCCTCGGCGAAGCGGCCGAGCTTGCTCTTGGCCAGGCCTCGGTTATGCCACGCGGCGGCGCCGTTGGGATCGCGCTCGATGGCTTCGCCGAAGGACTGCTCCGCCTCTTCGAAGCGCCCCAGCGAGTAGAGGGCAAGCCCGCGCTGGATGTGGGTGATCGCCCAGCCGTAGCGCATGGAGATGGCACGCTCCGCATCCATCAGCATGGCCTCGTAGTCGCCGACTTGCTCGAAACGCATTGACCGGGCCAGCAGGGCCTCGCCCAGTGTGGGACAACGTTCGAGCGCTTGGTCGAGCAACTCGATGGCTTGATGGGGGTCCGTCTGTTGGCGAGCCCGCAGGCAAAACGCCTCGGCGGAGTCGGGCTTCAGGCGTTCCACCTGCTCGCGATGAAAGGCACATCGCTGCTCCCACTCCTCGCGCGACATGTTGCGGACCGGGCTATCGGGAGAAGCATACACGGCCATCCCCTGACGACTCCGGTCGGTCAGAGCCAGGGCCAATTGGTAGTGCGTTGCCCAATCATCCGGGTGGCTGGCGAGTATCTCGCCGTAGGCCGCGAGCGCCTCCTCGTCGCGTCCCATGTGGTGCAGGACACTGGCCCGCATTCGGTGCAGTTCCAATGAGTCCGGCTCCTGGGCCAGACCAGCCTCCACTCTCCCCATGGCAGCGACGAAGTCTCCCTCCTGCAGTTCGGTCTGTGCCTCGTGGATCATCACCTGCAGTCCACGGGAGCGCGCGTCGGCCCTGGCATCGGTCGCCTCGCGAGCCGACGTGCCGTAGGCGGCGTAAATGATACCGCTGACCCCCAGCAGGATCACAACGGCGGCCGCCAGGGCGGATGGTAGCTTGCGACGCCGGACGAACTTGGCCGCCCGGACCGGAATCGACGGCCGTCTCGCATGGATCGGCAGGTCGAGCAGCCAGCGGCGCAGGTCGTCCGCCAATGCTTCGGCGGAGGCGTACCGATTGTTGCGGTCCTTCTCGACCGCCTTGAGGCAGATGGTCTCCAATTCCCGCGGCACCTGCCGAACGAACCGGTGGGGCGGGGGCGGCTCCCTGTTGAGCACGCAGTTGAGCACCTCGCGGTCGTCCGCCGCGGCGAACATCGGGCGGAAGGCCAGCAGCTCGTAGAGCGTCGCGCCCAGGGCGTACACGTCGGTTCGAGCGTCGACGGGCGCAGCACGCTCGTCTATTTGCTCCGGGCTCATGTAGCGGGCCGTGCCCAAGAGCGCGTGGCTGGCGGTCAACGTGTCGGCGCCGGCAGCCCGGGCCAAACCGAAGTCGGAGATCATCAGCCGGTTGTTGGCTGCCAGCAGCAGGTTGGACGGCTTGACGTCGCGATGGATGACGCCTTCGCCATGAGCGTAGTGCAGGGCGTCGGCCACCTCGGCGATCCATCGGCAGACCTGTCGATAGTAGCCGCGGTCGGTCCGGGCGGAGGAGCCGATCCGAGTGACGGGTGATGTCGGAAGTCGGAAGTCGGAACGCGGAAGTCTTTCGCCTTTCGCCTTTCGGCTTTCGGCTTTCGCCTTTTGGCTTTCAGCTGATGGCTGATCGCCGACGGCATCCTCCCCTTTCGACGTTTCGCATGTCGGCTTTCGGCTTTCGGCTTTCGACGTTTGGCTCAGCGACTCACCCGCGTCCGCGCCCAACACCACGTCGATCGCCCCGGTCTCGTCGATCTCCGCCAGGATACCCCGCAGCGACCGGCCCTCGATCAGTTCCATGGCGTAGTAGAGCGTCCCGTCCACGTCATCGAAGTCGTACACCCCGATGATGTTGGTGTGCTTGAGCCGCGCCGCCAGGGCCGCCTCCCGACGGAACCGGGGGATGGCGTCGGGCCGGACCACCCCCAGCAGGGCCGGCAGCACCTTGAGGGCCACGCGTCGATCCAGCTTGAGGTGGCGGGCCTCGAAGACGATGCCCATGCCCCCGCGGCCGATCTCGCAGAGGATGTCGTAGTCCGGCAGCAGAGAATTGAGCCGTTCGAGCGGGACGTTGATATCGACGACCGTCTGTTCCGTGGCGTCGGCGGCCCACTTGAGGTCGTCGGCGAAGGCCGCCGCCTCCGGTTCGGCCTCGGTGCTGCGCCAGCAGGTGTGGCAGCCCTCCAGGTGGTGGGCGATGCGTTCCATGTCCGGCTCGGGCAGATCCCCCCGAAGGAAGCTCGCCAGTTCGGCGGCCTGCGGGCAGTCCGTGGCCGTGCTCATGGGTCCGCCCTCTCGTCTTGCAACTTGTTGAAGAGTTGCCGCAGCCGCCGGACCACCAGGGTCCGCGTGACATAGACGTGATTGGCGGTCATGTTCAGCCGCCGGGCCGTCTCGGCGGCCGAGACGCCCTTGAGCGTGTAGAGACTGAAGGCCTCGAACCGCCTCGGCGAGATCTCGTCCTCGACCTTGTGGAGGCAGGCCTGCAGATCTTGTAGGTACCACTCCTCGTCCCAGAGCCTGTCAAGCTCCGGGGCGACGGCGCTGTCCCCGTCGCCCAGCGGCTCGGTCGGCCGGGTCGCCTGCCGGCGGAAGGTGTCGGTCACCTTGTTGGTGGTGATGACGCGGATCCAGTGCCGGAATCGACAGCGGTTCACGTCGGGGTCGAAGCGGCCGATGTGGGCCGAGACCGCCACCATCACCTGCTGCACGACGTCGTCGGCGTCGTGAACCGTCAGCCCGTGCTTGCGGGCCACGCGAAAGACACTGGGTGCATAGGCCTCGAAGAATCGCCGCCAGTCGGCATCGCCGACATCGCTGCGCTTCAGGGCCCCCAATAGGGAGGGGCGGGTCTCGGGAAATGGACGGGGTCGCATCATGGACTCTGGCCTGCCGATCCGAAGCGAGATGACGTGTCTGGATCCTGCGTTCAATGGTATCACCTTGGAGCCTGTGATTCCAGGTTGCGACCGCGCCGCCCCTGAACTTATCACGCACGACCCGGCGATTTCATAATCGGCGGGCCGTTTTTCCGGCCCCGGCCGGGCGCCGATAACCGCGGCGGGGGCCCGAGTCGCCAGGGTCCGGGGGCCAGGCGGCGTAGAATTGTCAGGCAGACCGCGAAAAAAGAAGCTGCGATCGTTAAGAGCCGCCGGCCGGCGGCGTGTCATGGGTAGAACGCCATCGGGGACAGGGGGGAATGTGGGATTTCGGATGTCGGAGCGGAAAGCTGAAAACCGAAAGCCGAAAGCCCAAACCGGAAGAAGGCAGCCGGGCGACAGCCCGTTTCGGCTTTCGGGTTTCGCCGTTTCGGCTTTCGGCTTTGCCTCCGGGTGGATTGAGGGGTAGAATGAAGCCGTCATGCGAACCATCGAGATCGAGAAGCAGCGTAGCCAGCGGCCGTTCGTGCCCTTCCGGATCTGTCTATCGGACGGCAAGGGGTTTGACGTTCGGCACCCGGAGATGCTCATCGTCTCGCGGACTGTCTTGGCCGTGGCGGTCCACAAGCCCCGCGCTCGCCAGCCCGAACTTGTGGTCTTCTGCGACCCGGTGCATGTCGTTCGGCTGGAGCCCTTGCTCAACGGCCGCCCCAAGGCCCGGCGGGCCGCCAAGCGCTGATTCGTCGCTCGCCTCGGTCTATCTTCTGAAAGCTGAAAACCGAAAGCCGAAAGCCCAAATCGGAAGAAGGCGGCCGGCGGCCAGGCGTCAGCCTGTTTCGGCTTTCGACGTTTCGCCTTTCGCCTTTCGCCTTTCGGCTTTTGGCTTTTGGCTTTCGGCTTTCATCTTCTCTTCCGCATTCCGCATTCCGAATTCCGAATTCCGCACTGGACTGCTGGCCCCGCTACGTGGCGGCGGCCTTTTTCTGGCTGAAGGCTGGTAGCTGACGGCTGATGGCTCTTATCAATGGAGGATCCTGAAAGATGAGCAAGCACGAAAAGCAGGTACGACACGAGAAGCGAAAAGTGGAGCGGACCCGGCGGCGCCGGTCTTTCTTCTCTGGCCGACATCCCTTGGCACGCCCACTGTGTGGGTCCCACATCAAACATGGGGCGGCCGCCCTGGCCGCGGCAGCGGTGATTGCAGCGGGGACCCAGGCCTATGCCTCCCCCGTCCGCTTCGACAACCTGCCCGAGGGCGCCCCGGGGTGGTTCGACTGGAAGACGCCCAATCCCCCTGAGACTCGGCGCTGGCTTGACGTCACACTGGACGTAGCCAGCCAGCCGCTCGGCCTTGCCGGCGTGGTTTCGGAGTTCGGCCACGCCAGCAGTGCCTCGCCCTTCGGCGAAGTCGTCGCACGCGACGACCTGGGGATAGCCGGGCTGCAAGTCGGCGGCTTCTACGATTACGTCTTGGTGGGGGTGGACAGTGGGGTGCTGATACCCAGCGGATTGGCTTGGGGTGGTCGCGCATTTGCGGACTACTACGGTACCGAAACGCCGGAAGGCGCCCCCAGCTACCTCGGCGTGAAGTTCGATCCTGGTGACGGTGTTCACTACGGCTGGATCGGCGTCGAACGCACGGGCACGAGGCTCGCCACCTTCGCCTGGGGCTACGAAACAACGCCGGGCGTCCCGATCGAGGCTGGGGTACCAGAGCCGGGGTCGTTGGCTTTGCTCGCATTTGGCGCGGCTGCCGCGCTGCGGAAGCGAAGACAGGCTTGAGGCTTGGGGCTTGAGGCTTGAGGACTGAAGGCGACCAAAAAGGGAGGCTGAAGGCCTACGGCTGGCGCCTCAGGCCTCCGGCCTTGTCAAGCCTTCTCGCTTCGCCCCAGGGACTGGATCAGGCCAGTAAGCACCCGGGCCGCTTCGTCGTAACGAGCGCCCAGGTCCGCCGCCCGATCTTCTGGCAGGTATTCGAGTCGCTTCGAGAGGTCAACGAAGTAGCCCACCTCCCGGAGCGAGCCCAGGGCCATTTGGAGAAAGTGAACATAGTCGCGGTGAGTCGTGCGGGCCGAGCCCTCAACGATGTTGGCGGCCACTGAGACCGCCGCGCGACGCATCTGCGACGTGAGCCCGAACCGCTCGTCCTTCGGATACGTGCGCGTCGCACGATAGACCAGCAGGACGAACTCGTCGGCCAATTGGAACGCCTTTAGCTTGCGATGATCTCTCATGTGAATAGGCCTGAGGCTTGGGGCTTGAGGCTTGAGGCTTGAGGAAAGAACAGAGGCAGCAGGCAACAGGAGTGTCAGAACAACGTATGAAAACCGGCGCCCCGAAAATGCTGGTCATTGCCGAAGACTTGGTTGAGCTTCAGGCGACGCATCACGACGAACGAAGTGTGGTCAACGATGCCCGCCGAGCCCATCTCGCCGCGGGCGTACGCGGTCCAGGCCTCGGTCCAGTCCGACTCCGTCGGCGTGATCAGCGTGCGGGCCGACTCCAGCGCCCGCCGCAGCCGATCGACGGCCGGGCGATACGGGCGGCGGGCGGCCGCGTTGGCCGTCTCCAGCAGCACGAAGGTGGTGGTCCACAGCACCGAGCGCCGGGCGGTCAGTTCTTCAAAAGCGGTTTTGGCGGGCGGGTGCCACTGGTCGCTCTCGTCCCAGAGGGCCAACAGCCCGACCGTATCGGCAAAGACGCCCGTCATAGGCTGCCCCCTTTACGGCTGATGCTCGTCGTGGCGGGCGGCGACGTCGGTTTCGCCGCTGGCGAAGCGTTCGCCGAGGACGGCGTAGACCTCGTCCAGCGCCGCGGGCGAAACGGCCCCGTTGACCGGACGCGGCTCGAACTCGACCTCGCAGCGGTCGGGCAGGTCCACCGGCCCGGTGGGTCGGAAGACGCCCGACTCGAAGATGGCATGAACAACACGCATGATCGAACCCCAGTATGTACCCATTATATCGACCATCCGGCGAAAGGGAAAGACCGACCGAACGCGGAAATCTGGAGCACGGAGCGGCCTTCTTGTTCCCACGCCTGCCCTTTACTTGCCCCACGCGCAGCGGGCGGCATGTCAAGGGTCCGCGTTCCGCGTTTCCTCAAGTCTCAAGCCTCAAGCCTCAAGCCTTCTCAAGCGACTGAAAGGAGCTCGCCGTGCCTATCAACTACGCCCTCTTTGAAAACAACCTCACCTCCGACCCCTCTGACTTTGCCGCCAGTGTGCAGATCGCCGGGTCTTGGGACCTGGCCATCATCGCCGACAAGATCGTGGCCCGCGGCTCGACCGTGGGCAAGGCCGATGTGCTGGCCGTCCTGACCGACGCCGTCAGCGTCTGCGCCGAGGGCGTGGGCGAATCCAACCGCATCAACTTCGGCGGACTGGTCCAACTCTTCCCCCGCGTCAAGGGCGTCTTCACCGGGGCCACCGACACCTTCGACCCCGCCCGCCACAGCGTGGACGTGGGAGCGAATCCCGGCACCGAGATCCGCGAGACCGTCCGGGCCACCGCCACGGTGGTCAAGGTCGAGGCGGTCAAGCCGAAACCTAGCCCGATCGAGTACGTGGACATCAACAGCGACACCACCAACGACCAGGTCACCGTGGGCGGCATCGGCCAGCTATCCGGCAGCCGGCTCAAGTACGACGACACGCAGGCGGATGAGGGGGTTTACTTCGTGGCCACTGCCGGCGGCGAGACCAAGGTGACCGTCGTGCAAAAGAACAAGCCGGCCCAGGCGGTCTTCATCATCCCCGCCACCCTGATCGCCGGCACCTACAACATCGAGGTGCGGTCTCGCCAGCGGGATAGTGCGGAGCTGCGGATTGGGCGGCTCGATCCGGTCTTGACTGTGTAGCAAGCCGGCAAAGCCGGCGACAGTCGGTAGCCAGGGGCGCAAGCCCCTGGGAAAAGGCGAAGAAAACAAGCAAGCCCCGGAGGGGCGGCAGTCGGTAGCCCAGGGCGTGAGCCCTGGGAACAAGGCGAACGAAAGCAACGCCAAGCCCCGGAGGGGCGGCAGATTCAAAGGTACCGTTCATCGTAAGGGATGTCATGCCGCTTAAGGAACGCCACCCATTCCTCGTCAAACGACACCCGCTGGTGATGTTCTTCCTGCGTGGCGATGTAACGCCGCACGTCCTCGCGGTTGGAATGACTCACGGAGAACGCGCCGTATCCCGTCTGCCACGCGAAGTCGCTCTTGCCCACCGTTTGCCGAACCCATTTGGATGCGTTGGCCTTGATGAGCCGCACCATGTCGGCGACGGCCGTCTGCGGGTGGAGTGCCACGAGCAGGTGCACATGGTCGGCGGTGCCGCCGGCGGCCAGCAGCTGTCCATTGTTCTTCCGCACGATCCCCCCGATGTAATCGAAGAGCCGCTGGCGAAGATCGGGCGTGATGAGCGGGCGGCGATCTTTCGTGCTGAAGATGACGTGAACGGTCAGGGACGTGAACGACTGGCCCATGGTGCGCCTCGCGTGCGGGGGAGTCTGTCGGCTCGGGCGGCGACGTGTGCTTCGTCTGTCGCCCCGCTGGGGCTTTACCCGGTGGGGGTCGATCTGTCCAGGGGCTCACGCCCCTGGCTACCGACTAGCGCCCCCTTCGGGGGCTGTCCTCAAGCCTCACGCCTCAGGCCTCAGATCTCAAGTCTCGTGTTCAATCGGAAATGGGTTGGCCTACCGGTCAGTGGCTTGCAGGTCGACGACCCTGCCGTTCTCGCTGACGTAGATGGGCAGGCCCTCGCGTCGGAGGCGGGCCACCTCGCGGTCGATGGCCTCGCGGAGCCCGTCGCAGATGTCGTCGAGCCGCTGCTTGAGCAGGGCCGGGTCATGCCGGGCGGGTTGCGGTTTGTCGGATGTGTTCATAGCGCTTCACGTCCAGTATTTCGGGCTCGCAACCCTCTTGCTGCCGGGCGACCAGCACGAGCCGTCTGTCCGAATTATCGCACAAAACCCACGTGTTGGCCAGTGGAGAATACAGATCGAAGCAGTTTCGCAGCCCGCGCCAGTAGCGGCGCTCGATGTCGGCCCGCGGCACGTCGTGCCCGCCGCGTCGCACCCGCACCGCCACGCGGCTGGCGGCCAACTCCACGCTGGACAGCCACAGATACGCCAAGTGCACCGCGTAGCCAGCGGCCTGGGCCTCGCGGAGAAACGGGGCGTGGGTGCGGCCGGCGAGCGTGGTCTCAAACGCGAACGTCGCACCTCGTTCGCGCAGTTCGTGCATGCGTCGCAGCATCACCCGGCCGGCTTCTAGGGCAGAGTCGGTGGCCAGGGCTCGGGCGATCTGGTCCGCGTTCAGGAACCGATCGGTCGGGAAGCGGGTCGGCAGGATGGTTGCAGCAGCGGTCGATTTGCCCGCGCCATTCGGACCGGCGATCACGAATATCTCGGGGTTGGCCATGGCCGTGGAGGATACCGCGTGGGGAAGAAACGCGGAAGTGGGAGAGCGGATGACCGCTTGAGGATTCGACGCACCCCCACAAAGCCGCGGAGGGCATCCGCGGGATGGAAGTGGGAACAGAAAGGCACCTGGACTAACGAGGGGTGGCGGGATGAAAGACGAGAGGTTCTATCCAGCCAGCAGCCGGCGGAAGCCGGCCTGCTCGAAGTGGCGGTCGCCGGTCAGGGCGTCGGTCAGCCCGTGCTCCTGCATCACGACGAACGAGATGCAGTCGGTGAGCGACCCGTCCTTGTCGCGTCGTTCGGAGTATAGCGCGATGCCCCGGTCAAACAGCTCGGCCGAGAACGGCACGACGGTCACGAAGGGACTGGAGCGCAGCGTCTCGACCAGGGGTGCGAAGCGCACTCGGTCCGCGGGATTCGCCAGCGCGTCGCCGATTTCGGTCAGGATCCAGTCGGTGGTGACGGTTCGCAGGCGGCTTGACCGGGCCAACTCGACCGCCCGCGCGTGGGCGGCGTCGGTTTTGCTCAAGAGGGCGAGGTAATAGAACGTGTCCGCGAACGCGACGGTCATTGCTTGGGGCGCCCATGGAGGTAGTGGTCGTGGTTTGCGGCCATGTCCGGCGGCAGGCCCCCGACCGACCCGACCAGGGGTTCTAGCTGCTCGTAGAGCGTGGGGACGCCTTCGGCGTCGGCCGGCTCCAGTGGCTCGACGCGCACGATCGTGCCATCGGGCAGGCCGTTGCCGCCCTCCAACTCGACGACGCCGTTTCGGATGGTCCCTCGATAGGTCATGGTCGGCCTCCAAGGACATTCTACGCCACGCCAGCCCGCCGGGCAAAGAGGAATGTCGGATTTCGGACCCACCAGTGGGACTTGTCCCCGGATTGCGGATGTGGGAGAAGAAGTACGAAAAGCAACAGGCGCTGGGGAAGAACGTCGCACGGCGGACGGCCGCAGGCCGTCCTCAAGCCCCAAGCCTCAAGCCTCAGGCCTCGGCCTGTTCCGCGTTCCGACTTCCGACTTTCTCCCGTGTTCCGACATCCGACATCGCGGGCGGAGCCCGCTGGGCTCCGACACCCGGAGGAGCAGGCGCACGGACCCGGAGGAACGGGCGCAGACGGGCGGAGGAACGGGCGCACGGACCCGGAGCCACCGCCTCCGGCGGTCGGAGGAGCAGGCACAGGGGGAATGTGGGATGTCGGATGTGGGATGTCGGGCGGAACGACGCGGCCGTCTTGGCTGTTCCGACATCCGCAATCCGACATCCGACATCGCTCTGGCACCGATTTGCGGCCGGAAGGGCGCTTGTGAGGAACCGATAGAATGACACGGAAGGATCCACCGATGAACGCGCGAAGGGCCGTCAGCCAGAGCGAAGTGGGAAGTGGGAAGTCGAAAGTCGGAAGTGGGAGGTCGGAAGTGGGAAGTAACAACGGGCTTTCCGTTCCGACTTCCGACTGCCGACTTCCGCGTTTCTGCCGTGTTCCGCGTTCCGCAATCCAAAAGGCCGTCAGCCATCAGCCATCAGCTATCAGCCGGGGGGCGGGCGACAAGATCGCAGCTCGCGAACGCAGCGAGCCGGCCATCGACCGGGCGTCAGCCCCTTTCGGCTTTCGACGTTTCGGTTTTCGGCTTTCTCTCCGCGTTCCGACTTCCGCGTTCCGCGTTCCGCGTTTCCCCAAGCCTCAAGCCCCAAGCCTCAAGCCTGCCTTCCCTCCGCAATCCCGCTTGGCCTTCACGCTCATTGAGCTTTTGGTGGTGATCGCCATTATCGCCTTGCTGATCAGCGTCTTGATGCCGGCCCTGTCGGCGGCCCGGGCCGAGGGCGTCCGCATCAAATGCCTGGCCAACCTGCGGTCGCTGAATCAGGCGGCCATGGCCTATGCCCATGATGATCCCAACTCGATCATGGGGCCGGTCCTGGCCGGCCACGAGTACCTCGTCGGAGAGGGCTTCGCCGAATACGGCGGCGGGCCGGGCCTGCGAAATTTCTACCGCTGGGACGACCGGTTTGATCCCCGCGTCCGGCCCTTCAACCGGATCGTGATGGGCGGGGCCGAGATCGTGGCGAACACGGCTCCGGGGGAGGTCGGGGCGTTCGAGGTCTTCCGATGTCCGGGCGACGACTACGGCTTCCAGAACTGGCCGGGGTTCGGAACCTTCCCCGGGGTGATGGAGCGGCCCTACTTCGCCGGCTACGGCACGTCGTATCGATTGAACAACCTGACCTGGGGCCTGCTGGGCGGCGACAGCCTCTCGATCGGGATCTACGGCCGGCCGGCCAACCGCATCCCGGACACCGGGGCCACAATGGCCTTCCTGGAGGCCCGGGTCATTCAGACCATCTGGACGAACGACGCCTGGGGCTACTCGTCGGTCCACGGCGAGCTGACCGGCTATCACAAGAAGCTGGGCTTCTTCAACGTAGGCTACGCCGACGGCCACGCCGGCTTCGCCGACATGGGCGACGGCACCTACGGCCCGGCCACGCCGTATCAGTCCCCGAACCACCCGTTCGAGATCTCGCAGGTCCGCGGTTCGTGGGGGCGGATGGACTGCCTGCCGGACGAGGTGTACGTGGACTGACGCGGTGGACGGACGCGCGGCGCATCCGCGAGAGGGCTGGACCCGCCCCTTCGGCGGTGGGTGCGGCCTTGCGATGCGAAGTGGGTGAAACGGGCGTGGGCTGCCGCGGCCGCCCGGGCAGGCCCGATGGCCTGTCCGCTGATGGTTGAGATTTGAGTAGGCGGAGGCGGAACAAATGACGAATCGAAAGATCGGCGGCTACGGCTTGGTCGCGGTCCTCGTCGGCCTCAGCGGCTGGCTGTGGTGGACGGCGGACGGCGTCGAGACGGACGGCGCCGTGGCCCGCATGGCGGAGTCCTACACCTGCGGCCGGTGCGGACATCGGTTCGAGGTGACCATCGCCGAGGCGACGGCCATGTATCGCACCGGTGAGGGAATCGTCTGTCCGGCGTGCCACGAGGCGGGGGCGGCCAAGGACCACGTGGAATGGACCATCGGCGACGTCGAGCCGGGGCCGGCGGAGGATTCGGCGTCCGAGGGCGACGGCGAGCCCGATGAGGCCGCCCCCGCCCCGAAACCGACCGTCGCCGGGGGCGTTCGCGAGAAGGGCTCGTAGGCGTTTGGGCGGCCGCGAGGTTCGGCCCCAAGCGAGGAGAGAGGCACAAATGGTAAGCACAACGATCAGGAAGGATCTACCGATGAACCCGAGAACAGCCGTCAGCCAGAGCGAAGTGGGAAGTGGGAAATGGGAAGTGGGAAGTCGGAAGTGGGAAGTCGGAAGTGGGAGGTCGGAAGTGGGAAGTCGGAAGTCGGGGCCAACCGGCCCTTCGGCGTCTTCATTTCCGCGTTCCGCGTTCCGACTTCCGACTTTCTCCCATGTTCCGACTTCCGCGTTCCGGGGACAAGTCCCACTGGTGGGTCCGCGTTTCCTCAAGCCTCAAGCCTCAGGCCTCAAGCCTTCCTCCAAAATCGGGCTGCTATTGCCTATTGCCTACTGCCTACTGCCTATCCTCTCCGCCCTTGCTGGTGCCCCCGGTGCCGTGGGCGATCTGTACGTCTCGTCGGGCAGCAGCGTCCTGCAATACGACAAAGACACCGGATCGCTGGTGGGGACCTTCGCCAGTGGCGGCGGGCTGGGCGAGGCCGAGGGGCTGGAGTTCGGGCCGACCGGCAACCTCTTTGTGGCCAGCAAGAGCTCCGACGCGGTCATTGAATATGACGGCACCAGCGGAACGCTGATCGGCACGTTTGCCAGCGGCGGGGGGCTCAACGACCCCTGGGGGCTGGGATTCGGGTCGAATGGGAATCTCTTTGTGGCCAGTATGTGGACCGACTCGGTCATTGAGTACGACGGGGCCAGCGGTGCCCCGCTCGGCACGTTCGCCAGCGGCGGCGGCTTGGGATACCCGACGGGTCTGACCTTCGGACCCAACGACAACCTGTTCGTCAGCAGCTATTCTTCCGCCAGCGTCATCGAGTACGACGGCCTGGACGGTGCGCTGATCGGCACGTTCGCCAGCGGCGGCGGGCTGAGCGATCCGCGGGGCCTGGTGTTCGGGCTCGGCGGCAACCTGTTCGTGGTCAGCAACGACACCAACAGCGTCATCGAGTTCGACGGCGCCAGCGGGGCCCTGGTCGGCACCTTTGCCAGCGGCGGCGGGCTGGACGCGCCGGAGGGGCTGGCGTTCAGGCCAGGTGGCAATCTGTTCGTCGCCAGCTCGGGCTCCGGCGAGGTCATCGAGTATCACGGCCTGACGGGGGCGCTCGTCGGCACGTTTGCGTCCGGGGCGGGCAGTCCGGCCTATCTGGTGTTCAAACCGATGCCGACGTATCCGGCTCCGGACGTCACCGGCTTTGCGCCGGCCCAGGCGGACAACTGCGGGATGCTGGTCGGGGCGACGATCACCGGCACCGGCCTGGTCTCCGGTGCCCAGCTCAAGCTCACCCGGGCCGGCGAGGCCGACATCCCCGGACTCGTCACCGGCGTGGTGCCCGAGACGCAGATCACCGCCGACTTCGACCTGACCGGCGCAGCTCTGGGCTTCTGGGACTTGGTGCTGACCTATCCCGATGCCCAGACCGACACGCTGCTGGACGCGCTGGACATTACCCAATGCCCGCCGCCGACGGTGACGGACTTTCAGCCAATGACTGCGGACAACTGTGGCGTGCTGGTCGGCGCGACGATCACGGGGACTGACTTCCTGCCAGGGGCAACGGTCAAGCTCACCCGGGCGGGCGAGGCCGACATCGTGGGCATCAACGTGGACGTGCAGTCCTCCACCACGATCGTGGCCGATTTCTGGATCACCACCGGCACGATCCTCGGCTTCTGGGATGCCGTCGTCACCAACCCCGGCGGCAGCGGCACGCTGGTCGATGCCTTGGAGGTCATAGCGTGCCCGCCGCCGGTGGTGACCGGGTTCGATCCGGCCCAGGCGGAGAAATGCGGCCTGCTGGCCGGGGCGACGATCAGCGGCAGCGACTTCCTGCCAGGCGCGACGGTCAAGCTCACCCGGGCGGGCGAGGCCGACATCGTGGGCATCAATGTGGACGTGCAGTCCTCCACCACGATCGTGGCCGATTTCTGGATCACCACCGGCACGATCCTCGGCTTCTGGGATGCGGTCGTCACCAACCCCGCCCCCAGCGGCAGCGGCACGCTCTTCGGCGCCCTGGAAGTGCTGACCTGCACGGCGCCGCAGCCCGGTGCGGTGGGCGACATCTACTGTTCCAGCGGCGACTCGATAAAGCAGTTCGACGGCGTCACCCTGGAGCTGGTCGGCACCTTCAGCGACAGCGATGACGTGGGCAGCACTCCGAGGGGCCTGACCTTCGGTCCCAACGGCAACCTCTTCGCCGCACGTAGCGACGTGCTTGAACTCAACGGTGCCAGCGGTGACCTGGTGCGGGTCTTCGCGGAGGTGGGCTCCAGTCCCTATGGTCTGGCTTTCGGTCCCAACGGCAACCTCTTCGTGGCCTGTGCAGGGACCGACGATGTCCGCGAGTTCGACGGCGCGACCGGGGCCTTCGTCGGCGTCTTCGCCAGCGGCGGCGGGCTGGTCCACCCGTACGCCCTGGCCTTCGGCGGGCCCAACGGCAACCTGTTCGTCACCAGCCAACCTGTAGACCCTATTAGCGCGCCGGGCGACATCCTCGAGTTCGATGGCAGCACCGGAGCGTTTGTAGGGGTCTTTGCCGCCGGCGTAGCGCCCGACATGTGTCCCAGCCCCCCGTGCAATGAGTACAATTCGTTCAGCGTACTCTATTCGCTGACCTTCGGCCCGGGTGGCAACCTCTTTGTTGGCGTGGGGCACAACTCCATCTCGCAGGGGGCCAAGCTGGTCGAGCTGGACGGCGCCAGCGGCGCCGTCATTCAGGAGTTCGGCCAGGGCATCGCCCGCCTTCCCTTCGGCCTGGCCTTTGGCCCCAGCGGCCACCTCGTCGTCGCCGAGAGGTCTGACAACTTTCTGTTCGAGTTTGAGGTCACGACGTACACGCTGGTGAATTCGGTTTCGGTCTCTTCTCCTTACGCCCTGACGTTCAAGCCGCCGTGCCCGCCGATCACGCCCGTCATCGGCGGCCTTTCGCCGGCCCAGGCGGACAACTGCGGCGTGCTGCTGGGGGCGGTTATCACCGGCACGGGCCTGGCCCCGGGCTGCACCGAGGTCCGGCTGATCCGGGCCGGCGAGCCGGACGTGGTCGGGATCGTCAGTGGCGGGATCGCCCTGGACTCCATCGAGGTCGATTTCCTCTTCGATGGCGATGCCACCGGGTGGTGGGACCTGCGGGTGACCTATCCCGCGGACGGGCAGTTCGACACGCTGGCCAGTGCCCTCGAGCTGGTCCAGACGGTGCCCTGCCCGGCCCCGCAGGCGACCGGCTTTGATCCCGACTTGGCGGTCAACTGCTCCGAGCTCCTCGATGCCGCCATCTCCGGCATCGGCTTCCACCCCTCCTATACGTTCGGGGCGGTGGCCACGCTGACCAAGGCCGGCGAGCCGGCCATCGTGGGCAGCAACGTCGAGGTCCAGTCGGACACCCTCATCACCGCCGACTTCGATCTGACCGGCGCCGCCGCAGGTCTGTGGGATGTGCAGGTCACCGCCCCGGACGGAACCCACGGCACGACGCTGGCTGGCGGCCTGGAGGTGGCGACCTGCCTCTTCGGCGTCGAGGGCGACATCTATGTGAGTGCCTGGAACGACGGGAAGGTGATCCAGTACGACGCCCGGACCGGCCAGTTGGTGGGCGAGTTCGTCGAGCGGGGCAGCGGGGGGTTGAGCCACCCGCAGGGCCTGGCCTTCGGCGGCCCGGCCGGCAACCTCTTCGTGGTCAGTTACGAGTACAGCGGGGCGGACGCAATCCTCGAGTACGACGGGGCCACCGGGGCCCTGGTCGGCACCTTCGCCGCCGGCGGCCTGGATCGTTTGCGGGGATTGACCTTCGGGCCCAACGGCAACCTCTTCGTCTGTGAACAGCGGGGGGCCGGTGCGGCCGGCGGGGCGGTCCTGGAGTTTGACGCGGCCACCGGCTCCCCGCTGGGCGCCTTCGCCAGCGCGACCACCGGCGACCAGTTCTACGGCCTGACCTTCGGCCCGAGCGGCAACCTGTTCGTGACCACCAGCAGCCCCGGGGCGGTGCTGGAGTTCGACGGGACCACAGGCGACCTGATCGGCACCTTCGCCGTCTGGCCCGGCTTCGACCTCCCCTACGACCTGACCTTCGGCCCCGACGGCACCCTGTACGTCAGCGACAACGAGGCCGATGTGGTGGTCGAGTTTGACGGCACCACCGGCGAGCTGATCGGCGTGTTCGACAGTGTGCCCAACGCCATCGGGCTGACCTTCAGCCCCAACGGCAACCTCCTTGCCGTCACCAGCGCTCGTGACGGCTGGATCTCCGAGTACGACGTGGCCAGCGGCGCGTTCGTGCGGCGCATCGACTATCCCTCTGACCCCTACTACCGGTCGTTGCACAAGGCGAGGTATCTGACGGTCAAGCGCTTTGCCGGGACCTTTCCGACGCCAACGCTGGCCGCCATGGCGCCGGTGACTGTGGAGAACTGCGGCGCCCTGACCGGGGCGATGGTGACCGGCACGAACCTGGTCTGGGGCGGGCAGCTCAGGCTGACGCGGGCCGGGGAGGCGGACCTCTTCGCCAGCAGCGTGGAGTTCGTCTCTGACACCGAGGTCACGCTCAATTGGGGGCTGACCGCCGCCGCCCTCGGCCTCTGGGACCTGGAAGTAACCTATCCCGACGGCCAGACCGCCACGCTGGCCGACGCCATCGACATCACCCTGTGCCCCCCGCCGGTGGTCACCGGTCTGGCCCCCGGCCAGGTGGACAACTGCGGGCCGCTGCTGGGGGCGACCATCACCGGCTCCGGCTTCCTAGATGGATCCACGCTGACGCTGTCGCAGGCCGGCGAGGCAGACATTGTGGGCAGCAACGTGGATGTCCAGTCGGACACAAGCATCGTGGCCGACTTCGACGTGACTATGGCCGCCCCGGGGGCGTGGGACCTGGAAGTAACTCACCCCGGCGGCAGCAACAGCGGCTCGCTGGCCAATGCCCTGACGCTGACCGCCTGCCCGCCGCCCGTGGTGACCGAGTTCTCCCCGCTTTCGGCGGACAACTGCAACTGGCTGGTCGGCGCGACGATCACCGGCGAATGGTTCACCCCCGGCATGACCGCCGTGCTGTCCATGGCCGGCGAGGCCGATGTCCCCGGCGTCAACGTGGACGTGCAATCGCTTACCGCCATCGGCGTCAACTTCAACCTGACGGGCGCCCCCCCGGGCCTGTGGGACCTGACGGTCACCCGGCCCGACCAGCAGGCCGCGGCCCTGCCGGCCGCCATCGAGGTCAGGGCCTGCGATCCGCAGTGCCGGCCCTTCGGGAACCCCGAGTTTGCTGCAGGATACGCCCCGACCCATCTGGCCTATGGCGATCTTGACGACGACGGCGACCTGGACTTGGTCGTCAGCACCGCACCGCCGATGGGGCAGGACAATGCGATCATCGTGCTGCTGAGCGACGGCGCCGGCACCTTTGCCGGGGTCGCGTACACCGTCGGCTTTAATCCGGTCAGCGCCCGGCTTGGCGACCTCGATGGCGACGGCGACCTCGACCTGGCCGTGGCCAACAGCCTCGGCAGTTGCGAAACCGGCTGCGACCGCGACGAGGTCTCGATCCTGTTCAATAACGGCGACGGCACGTTCGGCGGCCACACGTTCTACCCGGTCGCGGGCACTTTGCCCATGGGCGCGGCCGCGGGCGACCTGGACGGCGACGGCGATCTGGACCTGGCCATCACCCATCGCAGTCCCCACGGCGTGCACATCCTGCTGAACAACGGCGACGGCACGTTTGCGCCGGGGGCAGACCATGCCGTCAGCTCCTTTGCCTTCGAGGTGACCACCGGGGACCTGGACGGCGACGGCGACCTGGACCTGGCGGTGGCCGGTTTCACGCAGGGCGGCGGCGGCCTGGACATCCTGCTGAATAGCGGCGACGCCACGTTCGGCCCCGCCTACAACTACCCGGGTTGCTCGTGCGAGTTTCCCGGGGGCTACTTCCTGGCCTTGGGCGACCTGGACGGCGACGACGACCTGGACGCCGTGCTCGGTCTGACCGGCGAGGATGCCGTGGCGGTCTTCTTCAATAATGGCAATGGCCTCTTTGGCAACATCGTGTCCTACCCGGTGGGCATCGCCCCCCCCGACGGCTATGGGGGTGCTGGCTCGCCAATGGGCGTGGCCCTGGGCGACCTGGACGGCGACGGCGACCTGGACCTGGTGGTGGCCAACGACGCGGACCGCAACGTCTCGGTCCTGCTGAACGACGGCCTCGGGAGCCTCGCGCCACAAGTGATGTACGAGGCGGGCGTGTACCCCTGGGGGCTTGCCATCGCCCCGATGGATGGGGACCAGGCCCCGGACATCGTGGTCGCCAACCAAGGTAGCCGCACTATCTCGCTCCTGGCCAACAACGGCGATGGCACCTTCCACTCCGACGTGAGGTACCCGGCGGGAGACCGGCCGTGGTCCGTGGGGGCCGGCGACCTGGACAATGACGGCGATCCGGATCTGGCGGTGGTGAATTACGGGAGCGACGACGTCTCGATCCTGCTGGGCGCCGGCGACGGGACCTACGCCGCCCCGCTGAACTTCCCGGTAGGCGGCGAGCCCCGCTCCGTGGCCGTCGGTGATTGGGATGAGGATGGCGCTCTCGATCTTGCCGTAACGAACAGCGCGTCCGGTGAGGACGACCTGTCCGTGCTGCTCAATAATGGCGATGGCACCTTCGCGGGCCAAGTGCAGTTCCCGGTGGGAGGCATCCGGCCGTGGGCAGTGTCCGCGGGCGACCTGGACGCCGATGGTCACCTCGATCTGGTCAGCGCCAACTGGCCTAACGTCTCGGTGCTGTTGGGCGGCGGCGACGGGACGTTTGCTGAGGCCGTCGCCTACAACATCGGCGGAGGCAATGACACTCCGAAGGCCGTGGCCATCGCCGATCTGGACGGCGACGGCGATCTCGACCTGGCCGTAGGCATGAGGTCGTCGGGGGCCGTTGTCTTGCTCAACAACGGCGACGGCACCTTTGTCGAGGCGGGAACGTACGGCGTCGGTTACACACCGTTTAGCCTCATTTCGCTGGCCAGTGCCGACTTCGACGATGACGGCGACTTCGACCTGGTCCTGACGGGTACCGGCTCAACGTCGGGCCTGCTCCCCGAAGGCGTCATCGCCGTGCTGTTAAACAACGGGGATGCCACCTTCAGCAATCCTGTAACCGTGGTAAGAGACATCTTCGCCGGGTCCGTTGCCATCGACGACATGGATGCTGACGGCATGCTCGATCTGATCGTGGCCAATGCACCCACCGTCTCCGTCATCCCGGGGGCGGGCGACGGAACCTTCCTCTTTTCGGCAGACATGCAGTACGGTGTGGGAGCCAGCCCGGTGGGAGACAGCCCGCGCGGACTGGCGGTCGACGACCTGGATGGCGACGGTCTCCCGGACGTGGCCGTGGCCAACTATGCCTATGGCCTCGACGCGGTACACCATAGCGTCTCGGTCCTCCTGAACCGGCTGAGCTGTCCCCGGCCCTGCGACGCCTTTGGCGACTTCGACGGCGACGAGCAGGTGGGCCCCAGCGACGTCGGCCCCTTCGTCGCCGTCCTGGTCGGCACGGACACCGACCCGCTCCACCTGTGCATCGCCGACGTGAACGACGACGGCGCCGCCAACGGGGCGGACATCGATCTGTTCGTCGATTATGCGCTCAACGGTCTGCCGCCGGCGACAAGCGGGGCCTGCTGCCTGCCGACCGGCAACTGTGTCGAGGGCGTCACGGCCACCTTCTGCACCGACTGGCTGAACGGCGCCTACCAGGGCGACGGCACCGACTGCGGCAGCGTGTGTTTGCCTGGGGCCTGCTGCCTGCCGGGCGGCGGGTGCCTGGAGACGACGCAGTTCGCCTGCGAGTCGGTCCGGGCCGGGCAGTACAACGGCGACGGCAGCACCTGCGCGACCTCCTGCCCGGTCGGGGCCTGCTGCCTGCCGGATGGCACCTGTGTCGAGATTTCGCAGTTCGCCTGCGAGACCATTCAGCTCGGCCAGTTCCAGGGGGTCGGCACGACCTGCGCCGCCGATTGTCCGACGGGTGCCTGCTGCCTGCCCAACGGCACCTGCACCGAGACGAATCAGTTCGCCTGCACCGCGACGCTGCTCGGCCTGTTCGAGGGGGCGAGCACCACCTGCGTCACCGATTGCCCGGCGGGTGCCTGCTGCCTGCCCAACGGGGCCTGCACCGAGACCACCCAGTTCGCCTGCACCACGACGCTGCTCGGCCTGTTCGAGGGGGCGAGTACCACCTGCCCGGCCGGCTGCCCGGTCTTCCCGCCGCCGGTCATTACACAGGTCTTCTTGAGCCCCGACCCGGTTGACAACTGCCCCGACCCGATCGCCACGATTGTCAGCGCCACCGCCATCTTCGGCACGGACTTCGTGGATGGGGCGACCGCCAAGCTCGTTCAGGCCGGCCAGCCGGACGTGCCGGGCTTCAACGTGTTCTTCAGCGACCCGACGTTCATGACCGCCGACTTCAACCTGGGCGGCGCGGCCACCGGCGCTTGGAACGTCGTGGTGGTGAACCCCGACAGCCAGGAGAGCAACCCGAGCCCCGAGACGGTGACGGTGACGGCCTGCACCCTGGGGGCCTGCTGCTTCACCGGCCCGTCCTGCGTCGACGGCTTCGACGAACCCAACTGCACCCTGTCCAGCGGCACCTTCCAGGGCGTCGGCACGACGTGTGCGGGGGTGAGCTGTCCGTGAAGGTTGGGTGAGAAGGACATCGAAGCATCAGGTTGCCGGGCCGTCGTCGTGACGAGAAACCGCCGGGGGTGCGATGCGGATGCTCCGAAGACGTTCGCCATTAAGAAAAGGCCCTTCGATGCGTATTAGTTAGTGCATAGAGAATGGGCCGCGTGGCGCTCGATGGGCTTCGCGGCCTTCTGCGGGAAGCAAGTTCGATGCGGCAGGGATCTAATGGCGCAAGCCCGGCCGCTCGGCGTGGCCCTGCATGACGACTACCCTCTGGCACGCATGACCCCTTTGGCGACCCTCGCACCCCGCGAGACTGGAGGCTCCCAATCATGGCCGCTGAACATCAGTCTGTGCTCGTGGTGGACGAGGGTGGTGTCAGGACGATCACGCTCAATCGCCCCGACGTGTTGAACGCCTTCAACGAAGATCTGCTCACAGCACTGGCCCAGGCCGTTCGAGAGGCCGACACGGACCAGGCCGTCCGCTGTCTGCTGGTGACCGGGGCGGGGCGGGCCTTCTGCAGCGGGCAGGACCTCGCCGAGTACGCCGGCCGCCTCGATAGCGACGAACCGATCGACCTCGAGCGGCGGCTGCGGGACCAGTACAACCCGATCATCGCCGGGATTCGAGCGATGGAGAAGCCCGTGGTTGCCTCGGTCAACGGCGTCGCGGCGGGAGCGGGGTGCAGTCTGGCCCTGGCCTGCGACCTGCGTATCGCGGCCGAGTCGGCCAGCTTTATCGAGGCATTCGTCAAGGTCGGGCTGGTGCCGGATTGCGGAAGCACGTTCATGCTGCCCCGGCTGGTGGGCATGTCGCGGGCCATGGAGCTGGCCTTCACCGGGCGCAGGGTGCAAGCCTCCGAAGCGCTGCGACTGGGGTTGGTGAACCGGGTGGTCCCGGATGAGACGCTGCCGGCCGAGGCGATGAAGCTGGCGCAGCAACTCGCCGGCCTGCCGACCCGGGCCATCGGCCTGACCAAGCGGGCCCTCAACGCCGCCTGGACGGCCGATCTGGAAACCCAGCTCGAACTCGAAGCCAAGTTGCAAACCCCGGCCACGCAGACCGACGATCACCGGGAAGGGGTCCGCGCCTTCCTGGAAAAGCGGCCCCCAAGCTTCAAGGGGCGCTAACAAGACCCGGCGCGACATGCCACCCCGCCGCCCCCGCTGCTGGCCTCCCCGCATTCGTCGCCGCGCTGCTGGCCTCCCGGCGCAGCACGACCGCAACGGCTGCGTCCCGCACGGCATTGTGTTGCCACAGTCCCTGACTGTGATTAAGGATCGGGCGTTAGCCGCGTACTTGTATACGGTGGACACCGGCCCGGAGGGGTCTGTCGCAGCATCGTTCCTTTCCTGCGTGTTGAGTTCTTACCCCTTCCCCTCCGGCACGGTCCTCAGCCCGGCAGGGCGATCTCCAGTGCGACTGGGCCGCCTTGCGAAACAGAGAGCCGGCGGGCACTGCCAGCAGCCGGGCCAGGGTCGTGAGGCTCAGGCCCGCATATGCCGGGGGCGCCGAGTCTTACGGGGTCTGCACGTTGCGTCCATCTGAGGACGCGTGTTGCCCCGTCGATCTGTTACAATCAGGGTTCGGCCCGGCGCTGTCCGACCGACCCTAACGCGACGACGCTCGCCCAATCTGAATCAAGTGCCCTGTGTATCTCGGTCTTTGACGTCGAGACTCGGCCGGCCAACAGAGACGTTTGGGTTCGCGGTCGCGGCGCTCTGGCATGTCTGCCGTTCTGTTCGATGGGGAAAGGAGGTCGCGGTATTCTTACCCACGACTTCGATGAGGGAATCACTGAGGATCAACTCCTACAGATCCTATTGGCCCGGGCGCCACGACTGCGCCGCTACCTGGCGATGAAGACGCCCAGCGAGCTGCAGCACGTGGTCTCGGCGGAGGATGTCCTGCAAGAGGTGTGGATCGCGGCCTTCCGCGGCCTGCCGGGCTTTCGGCCCCAGGGCAAGGATTCGGTGGATCGATGGCTGACCTGCATCGCCCAGCGGACCATGATCAACGCCGTCAAGGCCGCCGGACGGGTCAAACGGGGCGGCCGCCACCGGCAGGTGCACCGAGACCCTGATCGCGCTTCCTCGCTGGTGGACCTGTTTGCCCGCGTCGCGTCACCGGGCCGCACGCCCAGCAGCGAAGCAGCCGTCACGGAAGCGGTGGATGCCGTGCAGGTCGCATTGGCGAGCCTCCCCCCGGCGCGCCGGGAGGCGGTCTGGATGCGGTACATCGAGGGAGCGTCTCGCGAGGAAATCGCCGAGGCAATGAACAAGACGCCCGGCGCGGTCAACGGCTTATTGTTCCACGGCCTGCGACAACTGCACGAGCGATTGGGAAATGCGGGCAAGTTCCTGACCGACGCCCCGTCGTCCGCGGCGGCCAGCCGGAAACGACCGTAAGGCCCCGCGCATTTCATGGCAAAGGCCACGCATGATTCGGGATGGCAAGGATTCTCAGGCAGGCGACGACGAGCGATCGGCCCAGGTTGCCAAGATTGCGGATGCCATCATCCGCCAGGAGGATGGGGGGCGGTCCGTCGACGACGCCGAGATCGAGCAGCGGTATCCCGAACTCATGCCCGAGCTCGGAGAGCGCCTGCGCGCGGCCCGGGCGATCCATGCGGCCGCCCAGCATGCAAAGCAGAAGCTCACGTCGTTTGGTTCAGACGATGGGCAAACCGCGCCATTCGAGGATGACCTGACGTTCCTCCGCGAAGCGCTGAACGGCTTCGAGATCCTCGAGCGGCTCGAACAGGGCGGCCAGGGCGTGGTGTACAAGGCCATCCAGAAGGCCACCCACCGCACGGTGGCCATCAAGGTTCTGCTCGACGGCCCGCTCGCTTCCGAGCGACAGCGCCATCGCTTCGAGAGAGAGGTGAACCTCGTCTCTCGCCTGCGGCACCCGAACATCGTGACGCTCTACGAAAGCGGCCTCGTCCGCGGGCGGCAGTACTTCGCCATGGAGTATGTCGAGGGCCACCCGATCGGCGACCACGTCCTGTTTCACCGCCCGCCCGTCGGCGAGGTGGTGGGCCTGTTCGTCAAGGTGTGCCGGGCCATCAGCAGCGCCCACCAACACGGGATCATCCATCGCGACCTCAAGCCCGGCAACATCCTGGTTGACCTCGATGGCGAGCCGCACGTCCTGGACTTCGGTCTGGCGAAGTGCCTCGAGGATGGCGAGGGTGCCGTCGAGGGTCCGTCCATCTCGCTCACCGGGCAGGTGGCAGGAACGTTGGCGTACCTGAGTCCCGAACAAGCGGGCGGCTCCGGTGGCGACGTGGACGTTCGCTCGGACATCTACGCCCTCGGGCTCATCCTCTATCGGCTGCTGACCGGCGCGTTCCCCTATCCGATCGACGGCGAGCCGAGCACCGTGCGCGACAACATCGTCTCCCAGGCGCCGCAGCGCCTACGGGTAGCCATGCGGGACCCAGACGCGGGGATCCGCCCGACGGCCGGACGCATCAGCGACGACCTGGAACGGATCATCCTCAAGGCCTTGGCCAAAGAGAAACCTCGCCGCTACCAGTCGGCTGATGGCTTGGCCGACGACCTTGATCGCTACCTGGCGGGAGAAGCCGTCGAGGCCAAGGCCGACAGCAGTCTTTATCTGCTGCGGAAGACCATCCGCAAGTACCGGGTGCATACGACGTTCGCGGCCGTCATCCTGGTTCTGCTGATCGTCTCATCGGTGTTGGTGACGTCGCTGTGGTGGCAGGCAAGGACGGAACGCCAGCGAGCCCAAGCGGAACGGGACAACGCCCGCCAGGTTGCCGTGCTGGCCCACGCGACCCTCGACGAGGTGGTCAACGAGTTTGAGACCTCGATCCGCACGCTGGCCGGCGGAGCCAAGGTGCGGGATCGGATGCTGGAGGGGATGGCCGGGAAGCTGGAGCAACTCCGGCCGCTCGTGGAGTCTGACGTCGCGATGGCAGACGTGGCGGCGCGGCTGCGAGAGAAGCAGGGCGACATCGCCCAAGCCCAAGGCCGCCGCGCGGAGGCCGCTGAGCATTACGGGGCCTTCCTGGCCATCAGCCTGCGACGCGCCGACAAGACCGACGCCGAGGCCAGCGGCGACGGCGCCCGGCTGGACGTTGCCCGGGCCCACCGCAAGCTGGCCGCCGTGTCTGACGATGCCGATGCCCACTTCGAGCGGGCGATCGAACTCGGGGAGATCCTCCTTCGCCAGCGGCCGGATGCCGACGAACCGAAGTACGAGTTGTGCAGCGCCCGCCTCGCGCTGGCTCAGCATCTCTACGACGCGGGTCGATATCGGCCCGCGGCCGACGAGGCCGACGCCGCGGAGGCGCTGTTCGGTGGCGATCAGGACGATAGCGACAGCGAACTACTGGCGGACGGTCCACGACGGGGCGACCTGCTGGCGACGGCACGCGAACTGGGCGGCCGAGCGCTGCTCAAGCTGGGCGACGGAGCATCGGGCTTGGCTGCGTTGGAGGCCTCGCTGAACCTGCGCCGGAGGATGACCGAGCGCTGGCCGACGGACGTGCAACGGCGGCAGGCACTGCTGACCACCTGCTCCTTGATGGGCACGGCGTACCACGACGACGGCCGTCTCGACCGGGCGACGGCCCTGCTGGAAGAAGCGATCCAGGCCGGAGAGTACCTCACCTTGATGGACCCGACGGTCACAACCTGGCGCCGGGGACTCTACGCGGCGTACCACCAGTTGGCCCGTTTCCGACAGGAGGAGGGAGACCTCGAAGGGGCGACCCGACACTGCGCTGCCGCGGTGCGGCTGGCGGAGGGGCTGTCGGCAGACGAGCCCGACGACCCCGAGTGGCAGCGGATCGTGGCGTTTTCCTACATCCGCCGCGGCCGGCTCCTGCTGGCCAGCGACCAGCCGCAACTTGCCCACGAAGACTTCGAGAAGGCGGCGGTCATTCGCAAAGGCCTGTCGATGGGCGAGCCGGCAAACGCCGCGTTGAAAGACGATCTGGCGATGGCCTATGACTGGCTGGGCAAGTCCTCCGACAGGCTTGGCCGTGCAGAGAAGTCGCGAGAGCACTACGCCGCGGCGTATGCCATTCGAGAGTCTCTCCTGGCCGCCCAGCCGGAGGTGACCAAGCGGGCCCTGGACGTCATCCTCTCGCAGACCAAGCTGGCGACCTGGCACCTTCACCAAGGCACCGCCCAAGACGACCGAGCCGCCGACGAATGGCTTGACAGGGCGGAGCCGTGGCTCATCGCCCTACGTGACGCGGGCAAGCTTTCTGCCTGGGAGGGTCGCTACGCGGCCTGGATGGGAGAGATCGAAAAGAGCCGGCGGCTCATTTCCAAGCGTACGGGCCAGCGGGTGGGCCAACACGGCGGTTAGGCGGCCGGCCCGATCCCCGGCGTCA
>SDBT01003032.1_pt1 | contig 29175 bp, 29 predicted proteins | sample 2277101 | NCBI WGS metagenome assembly SDBT01 (sample SAMN10404973, study PRJNA504765) | marine sediment metagenome | isolation source: marine sediment core GS10_PC15, 103 cmbsf | place: Arctic Ocean: Southern Knipovich Ridge | collected 2010
TCCATAACACAGGTCTCAGTCCATGGCATAATCGGCCCTCCCTTTTTTGAGGACCATTATATCTTATACTGTTACCCATGTTCTTAGCATAATCTGTAACCTATGTTACCGGTTTGTACCAAAATGAACCCCCGCAATGAATTGTGGGGGCTAAACAATAAGGAATCGCTTTGCGATGCTCGGAATGACCCCGTACGAAATTGTGGTTGAGAAAAATGAACCCCCGCAATGAATTGTGGGGGCTAAACAGTACGGAATCGCTTTGCGATGGTATTTTATCTGGATCCCCGCTCCCCGCTTCCGCGGGGACAAGCTTACACCTGCGAAAGCAGGTGCGGGGATGACCCTACTTCGTCAAGACCCCACGTGCAACGTGGGGCTAAATATAAACCCCGGCCACCCATCCTTCGTTAATACTACGGAGGGCAAGCCCGTTCGACTCCCTGCGGTCGCTCATGGCAAGCAGGTGCCAAGACCCCACGTGCAACGTGGGGCTAAATATAAACCCCGGCCACCCATCCTTCGTTAATACTACGGAGGGCAAGCAGGAGCCGGGGCTAAACACAAAAATCAGTTGTCAAAAGATAAAAGCGGTGTAGAATGGGTGTTTGTTTGATGCCCAGGTGGCGGAATAGGCAGACGCGCCAGGTTGAGGGCCTGGTGAGGTTAATACCTCGTGCTGGTTCGACTCCAGTCCTGGGCATTTTTAATATCAGGCATTGCCATCTTTCTTCAGGTAAAGGGTCTGGCTGGGGAAGGCAAATTCAATGCCTTCGGCTTCGAAACACTTCATAATCTGGAAATTGACCCGCTCGTTCACCTCCTGATAAAGCCAGTAATTGGGCGGCTTGACCCAGTAACTCATATAGATATTCAACGCCCAGTCATTGAAGTCGCTGAAATATACACGCGGCGGCCTCTGGGGGTCAGAGTTTACCTCGGGCACTTTCGAGAGTACCTCTTTTACGATGTCCACGGCCTGTTGGGTTTTCTTCGTGCCGGAGTCGTATGTGATGGTGATGTTGGAGGTTCTCCTGATGAAGGGCCTTTGGCCGACGTTTACGACGGCGGTATTTGCGATTGTGTTGTTGGGTATGGTTACAAGATGGCCATCTAAGGTGCGGATTCTGCTGCTGCGAAAGCCAACCTCTTCAACTGAGCCGTAATGACCGTCAATTTTTACAAGTTCGTTGATTTGAAACGGCCGGTCGGCGAAAATCGTTACCGAACCGAAGAAATTGGCGATAGTGTCTTTTGCCGCCAGGGCAATTGCAATACCTCCGACACCGGCACTGAGCAGAAGTGTTTTGACCTGGCCTTCGCCTAATACGGCCTCAGAGATAAACAAAGCCGCCACAATAGCTATGGTTATCCGCAGTGACTTGCGAACTACGGGCACGAGCATGTCGTCCAGCTTGGTCTCTGTTTTGGAAACGAGCTTGTTGAGATAATGCTCGACAACATCGACGAGACGATACAGGGCGTAGGCCACGGCGACGGCAGCCAACACCCTGGTGAGCGTGCTCCATCCGGTGGCAATCGATGTTCTGATGCCATCGTCGTCATTGAAATACAGGCTGGACTTGCAAAGAAAGAATCCGACAGCAAATATCGCTACGTATGCCGGTTTTGCCAGGGCCCTGAACAGCAGGACCAGCGCATTTGTGCCGGTTTTGGCCTCAATGCGTGCGGCGTAGCTGTTAATGACGTATTGCACTACTCGACCGGCGGTCAGCGTTACCAAAATTATGACCAGAACCGTTCCAAACCGCCAGGCAGCATTGCCCCTGATGATTTCATAATTGACTATGTCCAGCCAGGAATTCCCGGCCGCCGCTAAAACTACTGAATCTATAATCATATCCTTACTCCTAATCGTTTTGGAAAAGGGTAATTTTACAGCATCGGCGCAAAATTTCCACTAAAACATCAACCGCGTGGAAATATTGTCGGCTGGGTTAGATTTGTGTACTGGACAGGAAGTGTCGGCTTAATGCGGAAAGGTCAGGCCAAATCACCGCTGAGCCAGCTTTGTCTTAAGGCAAAGTCGCACCATTTTATCTAATTGCCGACGCACCTTGTCAACTTGATTATCCATGACCGCTTGCTCAAGCGCCTTGGTTTCCTCTGTATATATCGGAAAACCTGCAAAATTGTCCAGATCCTTCAGAGCATGAATCTTAGAGGCCAGATCCTGCAGATTCCCCTCGTCCAACGCCTCCTGCATTTCCTTGAGGCGATCCGGCAGGTCATTGACAAATATATCAATCATCTTGTGATAACTGGGATCATCGGCTAAAGACGATGTAATATGTCCTCCGGCTGCGGCGGTAATTTCATCTTCGGCGCTCATAATCTCGTCATCTGCGGCGCGAAGCTCAGTGTGAGCTTCAAGTTGAGACCTTTTCTTATCGACCCTGTAGTAAGCCACTGCTGAGGCCATGAAAAGAAATAGAAAGCATACCACCGCCAGGGCCATGTTCAGCCGCGCCAGCAGAGACACGCAGATGAACGCAACTGTGCCCAACGCGAAAACAGCAATAAATTTGGATCGTTTTATTCTCATACTATAAATTCTCTCACCTGCGCACATTCCGACTCTGTACTATGCTAAATCACGTATCGGCCAATATCAGTGCCTTCTTTATCGTGAATCAGGGATTTGGCCCGAGTTCCAAACAGGGCCGACAGCGGTACGAAAACGGATGCATCAAAAACAGGTATCCAGCGGCGTCCTATAAAAAACACTTGCTTTGCCAACCGCCACAAACCTCTCAAACGCACCATAGTCTGACATTTTGCCAAGCAACTATCCGCCTATACCATCGGGAATTGATTTTTTTTACATTTGTGTTTATAGTTGCAAATATATGTGCATAGTCATACAAAACCCGGGTGGCCGTCGTGGTTACCCGTGTAAAAAGCAAAGGCCTATATCTGTGAACAGGTTATGCTCGATTTTGATGAAAAAGCGGCAATCGAACGAATAGCCCAACTCCGCAAAAACTTCGCCGGCGCCAGAGGCAAAACCAGGTTCGCCAAAACATTGGGAGTAAGGCCTTCCACGTATAACAGCTACGAAAAAGACCGGCTCCCTCCTATCGCTGTTTTGTTGAAGATTTGTGAGGTTACAGGCGCCGACCTGTATTGGCTGCTCACAGGCTGCTGCCCAACAACTCACACCCCACAGGCCGCTGGATGCCTGAAGCCCGAACTGACGAAAAAGCTGAGCGTACTGCTCCAAAACAGCCCCGAATCCGCTGATGCACTTACCGCCTTTGTAGAGTTGCTCAGCGAGAAAAAGCACGTTGAAAAAAAACTAGCCTCCAAGATGCCCCAGCCAAAACCCGCCCGTCCGGGATGGATCCCGATTATCGGACGTACCGCCGCGGGTATGCTTCACTTCTGGGAGCAAACCACGCTGCCCAAGCCGGAAGATGCAATCGTTGAACTTGACCAACTTGTCGAAAAACATACCGGCAGGGCCATTATGGCCTCTGCCAGTGGGATTCTCGCTCTCGACCTGCAGATCCCGCCGTTACTGACAGAGTTAAAAACCCGAACGGCCAATCTCATCCAGGTTAGCGCCTGGGCCGGCGATTCCGAGGCCGACGGGGTAGTTCAATTCATTCAGTGCCGTCAAATCTATGAGCTTTTCCCGGATGCGTTCGCCTTACAAATCGATGGCGACAGCATGGCACCCCGCATAAACGATACTGATATCGTTGTTTTGAGCCCATCCGTCCCAGCCGCACAGGGCCACATCGCCGTTGCAAAACTGCAGGGCCAAATCGGTGTTACATGTAAACTCCTAAGAACTACCGAAAGTCGAGTCCATCTTGTACCGATAAATGAAAAATACCAAACCAAGACCGTACCCCGGGAAAAGCTGCTTTGGGCACTTGCGGTCTTGTGCCATATGAGAATTTAGGTTATACTGTAATATTATAGTTATTTCGAATTGGACACTATTATATTTTTTGAGAGGTTATTCTTATGCTCTTATATTTTATCCGCGCACTCTTTGTTGTTATCATTGCCGCCTTTTTGTTCGTCAGTATTTTCATAACCCCCACCGACCAAACGGATATTAAGCCGCTGTATATCAGGCTTTTTGTAGGTATGGGAGTTGCGGTTATCGTAATAGCGATTGACTGGCTCACGCCGAAGAAATCGTTAAATGCCCTGGCGGGGGTCTTTTTCGGGCTGTTGGTCGGACTGCTCATCAGCCTGGTTATGGCACCCGTCATAGACATGATAAACAACCTTTATTTCCACATGGAATCCGAAGCTCTCCAGGTCTCCAAGTGGATAATGGGCGTTTGCATTTGTTACCTGGTGATAAGTATGGTCATCCAGACCAAAGACGACGTGCGCTTTGTAATACCTTATGTCGAGTTTTCACGTCAGACCAAGGGCCTGCGGCCACTTGTCCTGGATACTTCTGTAATCATCGACGGGCGGATAGCCGACATAGCTCAAACCAAATTTTTTGACGCTCCGCTGATTGTGCCGCGTTTTATCCTGAATGAGCTCCAGCTGATAGCCGATTCGGCCGACAAAATCAAACGCAATCGCGGCAGACGTGGACTCGACATGCTCAATAAGCTGCGAACCAGTTCCGCAGTCGAAGTAGAAATCGACGACACTCCACCCCCCGGCGTGGAAACAAGGTCAAGTGTCGATCAGAAACTCGTCGCGTTCTCGAAAAATTGCGACGGCCGACTCGTTACCAACGATTACAATCTCAATAAGGTCGCACAGCTAAGAGGAGTCGATGTCATAAATGTCAATGATTTGGCCAACGCCCTCAAAACACTTGTCCTGCCCGGTGAACCGATGCGGGTCAAGATAATTCGAGCCGGCGAAGATGCGCAGCAGGGTGTCGGATATCTCGAAGATGGAACGATGGTCGTCGTCGAAGACGCCCGCGGCAAAATCGGCCAGACCATTGAAATTGCTGTAACCAGCGTTCACCAGACTTCCGCCGGAAAAATGATCTTCGGTAAGTGCGACAGGACCGTATCGACAGCCCGGGGCGACAATTCCAACTCAAGATACGCCAACAAACGCCCAAGATAAGCTGTGACTGCAATCTGGCATATTGTCCAGGCCACCAGTGCCGCCTCACCACGCTATGACAAATCTGACCGCTCAATCGGCTCTATAGCATCGAGCAACATCTGGACACCATCTTCAAACATACCGGTCAAGGTATGAGCCGCTTTCTTTCTGTCTGCGCTGCTGGGAATTGCGATCGGCTCACCAAAAGATACAACCGCCCGCCTGGCCCCCCGGATCGTGGCGGTCGGCATCTTGAGTACGTCTTCTTCAAACTTGTCCAGGGTTTCAGCCATACGTTCCACAGTCGGTTTGCCAGCCACATAGTCACCCGGATAACTGAATAGTTGCGTTACAAAGAACAAATCATCAAGGTCTAACTGCCCCTGCCGGCGCTTTTCATTATCCTCTGCCGTCTCAAGCCGCTCAATCGCCTCTTTGCGAAGCAGCTTGACCCTTTCCGGCAGCGTTGCCTCTTTGGGTGGGTGTACCTGGTAACGCTCCTGGAAGCCTTCGAGTACTTTATTCGACAAGGAGCTGATGCGCTCTGACAGCGAACCTGTCTGAGTGTGGCCAAGATACTCCTGCTCCTTCAACGCAAGCGCAGCCTCGGCAAATCGATAGATTCTTTCTGCCAACGACAAATCGGGCCGCGGCCGCCACAAAATCCGCTCTTCCAATCGACCCATCAACTCAATCAACTCATCTGTGGGGTCCCGAACGTATTCGTATTTGATCGCGCAGGGTACACATACCACCGACCGATTTGCCCGCCTGGCGGCCATCATCGCAATTACCGCAGGCCCCTCCCTGAAAGGTGTAACCCGGTCATTAAGATGATAGACCTCGCCTTCGGGAAAAATCACCAACGGATTGGGACTGTCCTGCAGAATCCGGACCGCCTGTCGAAAGGCCCGCATATCAGAGCCCTCGCGGTCCACACTAAAGCAGCCATGCTGCCTAAGCATTAACCGTTTCAGCGTCCCTATCTTGCCGAATACCTGCCACGCAGCCATAAAGTAAAAGGGTCGACTTAACCTATCGGCCATATCACAAATCACAAGCACATCAGCATGCGCCGAATGATTTGGAGTTATGAGCACCCCATGTTTGGCCTCCAGGGCCTTTTCCAAATGTTCCATGCCCCGCACGTCAATCTCAAGGAGCCTTTGTGTTTTAAGCTGCATGTGGCGCCGCAGTGGGCGCCAAAAGAGTACCCACCAGCGGTTTAATTTAGGCGACCACCATCGCGGCGGAATCTGAAAAGGTTGTATATCCATAAAAGCTACGCCTCTAATGTGCCTGTAAAATTCAGTTTATGCCCGACCGGAGACATCTCGGGCGGCCACGGTCTGTGCCCGGATCCTATGACAAATCTGACCGCTCCTTCGGCTCTATATCATCCCGCAACATCTTGACCTGATCTTCGAGCATCTCGATCAGGGCGCGGTCCGCCATCTTTCGCAACTTCAAAATGTCAAGCTTCCCTGAACCGAGCACCGGAATCGACTCTACTTTAACATAATTGGCTGGCTTTGGTTTCCACATATTCGGCAAATCACTATTGGCGATTATCTTGTGAAGCTTCTCGGCGCTGCCCGCTTTATCCAAATGCAAAACGACAAGCTCTTCACCCCTCTTGGGATGAGGCACGCTTGTTACTGCTACCACCCGCTCGGTCGTATCAAGACTTTGCAGATATATCTCCTCTACTGCAACGTGCGGGACCATTTCTCCGCCAATCTTACTGAAACGCGACAGCCTGTCTGTAATCGTCAAAAAACCGTCCTCGTCCACCCTGGCAATATCTCCCGTATTGTACCAACCATTTTCCAAAACCTCGGCGGTTTCTTTTTCCATATTAAGGTAGCCTGACATAAGGTTTGGGCCCTTGATCATCAACAGCCCTTCGGCGCCAATCTCCAACGGCTCTCTGCTTTGGGCATCTACTATCTTAACAACCACACCGGGAATAGGGTGTCCAACCGAACCGGATTTGTTGCCGACCTGAGATACACCTCCAATTTCCACATCGGGTATACTCAATGATACAACCGGCGAAAGCTCCGTGGTCCCGTAACCTTCCAGCGGCCGAATCCCGAACTTGCCTTCAAATGAATCAGCCAAACGTTTTCGCAGCTTCTCCGCTCCGGCGGCAACGAGCCGAAGACTCACAAAATCCTCTCCCTGCGCGCGCCTTATATAGTTCAAAAGGAATGTGGGCGGCGCAAACAGTATCGTTGACCGATTTTGACGCACGCATTTGCCGACCGTCTCGCCGTCAAGTGGATTGGCTACGAGAGTAACGGAAACGCCGCTGACAATAGAAAGCCAAAGTGCGCAGTTAAATCCGAAAGAGTGAAAAAACGGCAGCACCCCAACAAGATTATCATCAGGCCTCAGCCGAATCACCATCCGCAGCGCCTCAATGTTCGAAAGAAGATTGTGATGACTCAGCATAACACCCTTCGGCCTGCCGGTACTGCCCGAAGAAAAAATGATCGTTGCCGTATCATCCCCCCAGCGATATCGTCCCTTTGTCAGAACGAATAACGGCATGAACCGCGCCTTCAGATAGGCGCCAAGTTTTGCTGACGGCTTGATTTTATCTGCAATATCCTCAAGAAAAACCAGGCCCTCCATATCCTCGCAGATTCCCACCCTTTTCACAAAGCTGCGCGACGAGATAATACATTTGATATTGCACTGCTCAATTGCCAGATTTCTTGCCTCCTCGCTTGTTGTGTAATTCAGGTTCACCACCACCTTACCCAGCAAAGTTACCGCCAGGTTCGCAAGAGCACCGCCCGCCGACGGGGGAAGTAGTATGCCAATCTTATCTTGCAAACGTGTAAGTTTGTCAATTTCACCGGCCAGTGCGAGCGCACCGGTGAGTGTCCGACCGTAGCTGAGATGTTTGCCTGCTGAGTCCGAAATACAGCGCTTGCGCCAGTTTTTCCGTGCAGCCCTGACAAAGTGGCGAACCAGGGACCTGTCGGGGGACTTTAAGCTGTTGAAATAATCGCACGAAAGCTCTATAACCTTCTGCCGTATCTGAGGCGCCGATGAACCTGCCGGCATCGCCGAGCCAAAGTGAATCGAAACGGGGCACGGAAATTTTCTCGGCAACGTTGAAAGTGGTTTGCCGTAATAATAGCTGAATATGCTCCCCCATGCTCCCCCTATGTACGCAGGAACAATATCATAGCCGGTTCCCTTCGTGATATGTTCCAGGCCGCCCTTAAACTGACGCAGTATACCCGTGCGGGTCATAGCCCCCTCGGCAAATATGCACACTATGTACCCTTCGTCCATGGCAGCACGCGCCTGGCGCAAAGCCCTCATAATCTTTTTCGGTGGGTCATCAGCCGATATTGGAACAGCCCGCATCAATTTGCAGATCGGCTTGACCCACCATATATTATAATACTGTCGCTCTATAATATATCTGATCCTCCTTTGCTGCGTGGAGGCAACAAGCAGAGAATCAACCCAAGAGACATGATTGCAAACTAAAAGCACTCCTCCGGTGGATGGTACATTTTCTATGCCGACGACCTTAATCCGGTAACACAGCCGTGTCAGAAGCACGATGATCAAACGAACAAGAGAATCGGGCAGCATTATCACTGTGGCAGCCGCCAATACCAGTGCCATTGCGCCTAAAATCATAAAATTCTGTAATGCCGAGATGTGCCAAAGCTGGTTAAACACCCAAAGCAGTCCAGCCGCCAGCGCTACTCCAACCCATCCTAAAAAACCGGATGCTGCAAGGATTTCACCTCGCCGCTTTGGGGGGCTGCGCAGTTGAATAAATGCGTGAATCGGCACGATAAAGAGCCCCGCGCCTATGCCCATGACAAACAGCATACCGAAGACAAAATATTTTTCATTTTGTCCGCTAACCAGAGCAAGAGCCGTTGACGAAAAAGCCAATCCCAAAGCACCCAAGGGAACAATTCCAAATTCGACATTTCGTCCGGACAGCCTGCCAGCCCAGAAACAACCAACTCCGATTCCAACAGCGGTAGCGAGAAACAGATAGCCGCTTTGAACCTGTGTGAAGCCAAGTACCTCCATACCGTAGGGTATGAGGTTAATCTGTATAAACGCCCCAATCAGCATAAAATATGCCGCCGCTAAAACGGTCATCAACAACTCCCTGTCGGTGTGGATACTCCGGATAGTGTGCCATACATCGCGTACGAACAGAATCGAAGCCTTTCTACCCGTTCCGGCCGATGGTGTTCGATGTATCTGCAGACTGAACAATATCCCAGCCACAGAAATGGCAACACAAACCAATCCAGCCAGTACATAACGCTCATTTGTTAGCTGCGCCAGAAGAGGTGCAGCAGCCGTGCCGATTACAATGGATAAATATGTCAACGCCTCCAGAAAGCTGTTTGCCCTGGATAGCTGCTCCGGTCTTACGAGCTCCGGCACAATGCCGTACTTTGAAGGTCCAAAGAAGGCGCTCTGGGTGGCCATGATGAACAGAACTGAATAAACAGCAACATCGCTGCCAAACATAAATGCAAAACATCCGCCAACCATGGCCAATACTTCAACGGACTTGGCGGCAACAATAATATTCCGCTTGCTGAAACGATCGGCCAAATTACCTGCGAATGCAGTAAACAGCAGGAAAGGTACGACAAAAACCGCCAACGCAATCGCCGACACTTTCCCAGCCTGCTCCGGATCGTGTGGACCAACCAAGAAGAAAATCATCAGCAGTTTAAACACATTGTCGTTAAGCGCGCCGAGAAACTGCGTCGCATTAAGCCATCTGAAAGATGACCCGAGTTCGTCTCCCGTAGTATTCATTGTACACTCCACGCAAAGCTTGCAACATCATACCACAAGAAGTCAATCTGACCAAAGATTGCCAACATACATTCTTGTCCGCCTCATCGTATCATCAGACAGGCAAAAATGCGCCCCTATTCTCCCCACCGCCGGCACTCACGATTCCGGGGTGATTCATTTCTTTTTGTCTTTGCTGAATTGGATCCCCTTTCGGCCCTTTTTAAGCGTCAGACTTTTCGACCAGTTCTGCTGGCCTGCCTCTAAGCTTCGCTCAAAGCCGTAATCAATATCCCCCTTTCTGGTTACAACTTCCCGGCCCTTCTCTCGGTCAGTCGGGCGGTAGCTCCCGGCAACCGTTGCGTAATACCAGCGATAAGGAAATTTGTGTTCAGGGACAGCCCCATCGATAGCTGTTATGTCCACATTGTGCGCTGCAGACAGGTCCGTGTGCGTGGCGGCGAGTGTAATATCCTTTGTATAGTAGTGCTCCGCCCAGCCTGGGGCTTCAAAGCTGCCAAGGTCGCTCTGGTTCCAGAAAGGCGGCACATATGCGTCAAGAAATGTAAGATGTATCTCGGCGCCGGTTTGGCTGACAATCCTTTTGGCTGCATCGTCTATTGCCCAGCATCCCGCCGAGTGGGCGATTAGATGAACGTGCTTAAGCTCCAGGCCAAGCTTCAAGACGGCCTTGGCGAGCCTCGCACCGGCTACGTCCCGCCCATATTTGGCGGCGTCAAGCGGATTCATCACCGCCGCACCACCCGTCCAGTCAAAGAAGGCACATACCCACTCATTCGGATCGACCCTTTGTTTTATGGCGCCGGCGATATCAGCAGGCCAGTCGCCGCTGGCCTTATCAATCCAGCCGTGCGTTACTATCACAGCCTTAGTACATGAAGTTGGTATGCCAAGCTGCGAATCCATCACCACGGCTGCGTCAGCACTGACCGCCGGCTCTGTGATTACATATTGATTGAAAAAGTCCCCTTTGTCCGCGATACAGATAACCCCTGAATCTGTAACTGAAATCTTCACCGGAGCATCGAGTTTGTCGCCCAGGCCGGCTGACCGCAAAAATTCAATCACCTTTTTCCGCGTCTCGTTTTGGGCGCAAGCGGTCTCAAAAACAAGCGCTGCTGCCAAAAGAAACATGAAACTGAACATAATTTTTCGTTTTGCCACTGTTTGCCCTGTCCTTTATCAACTACAGTTTGTTACTCACTACAGTGATCTGTTGTGCAAGTTGGGCGTCTCTGTACTGCTTCAAGACTCCTTGCGTCCAGCCGCTTGGGATTGTGAGGGAGAAACATAAAATCGCGACTAAAACAGCCTTCTTTGCAAATAACCTGAACGTACTTTCTGCTGGACTTGTGTAACTACGGCTTTTCGTCTTTGCACAGTCAAGTTCCTCGGTTTTGAGTCCGCAGGCACTTTGTAAACGCTCTATTCGCCGGCACCTAACATAAAGTACAATACCACCGAACGCCATAAATAAATTAAAATATTGACCTGTGCCGATGCCAAGAAGCTCCGTGCCGTATTCGCGGAAGTAATCGGCAAATATCCGCAAAAAACCATACCAGAAAATGAAATGTGCCAAAAGTTTACCCCGCCCGGGAATGCATTTTTTTCTTACGCTAAAAAGTATTGGAATAATCGCAAAATTCTTAAGAGACTCATATAGTGCTACCGGGTGCCTGAATCCTTCCGCGTCCGGAAATTTCACCGCCCACCACACATCTGTTACGGAACCGTATATTTGCCCGTTGATGAAGTTGCCAATCCGTCCCAATGCGAGCAAAAATGCTGCCGGTATGACAACTTCGTCAGCAATGCAAAGAAAATCCTTACCCCGCAATCTGCCAAACAGGAATATCCCTGCAATTGCTCCCAACAGAACACCGTGAGAAGCCATCCCTCCCCGCCAATAGCTCAATAGTTGGGGTAAGTGCATCCGGTAGTAATCCCATTCATAGACTACGATTTCGAATGCTCTGCCGAAAACTAATACACAGATTGCAAAGATGATTGAAAAATCATATACCTCCCTGTTGCGCCAACCGAGTCTGTTTCGCCTCAGCCATAACCAACAATGAAGACCTAAGAATCCGAGAGCATATGCGAGCCCATAGTAATACAGTTTTATGCCGCCAATTCTCCATAGAACCGGGTCAATTTCGTGAACAAAATGATGCACTGTTGAAAGCATTTGCGTTCCCAATCTTTCTTTGACAAATAAAAGGCCATTACAGAAAAACCTTACTGGGAGTACCCGACCATGAGCGCCTCTGGTATTTGGTTATTTCATATGGTACCAGCTCTTTTTGGACCATCCCCTCCTGCAATTTCTGAATATAATCGAAGTCGATTTCACAAAAATACTTATACCAGTCCTCTATCATGCAAAATATATCACGCGTATAATTTTCATCACCAAAGTTTTTGTACTTGTCCGCCAGCGCAGGATGTTCGCGTAATAATCTGTTTGCTTTGGAGCCGGGAAAAGGAACCAAGCTGCCCCACTCTACTCTGTCGAGGTTATCAAATTCCAAAAGTCTCTTGAGAAATTCCAATGTCCTCGCCAGGCTTTCCTCGCTTTCACCCGGCACCCCGGTAACCACCCCAACTATTACTCCGATACGATACTTTTGCAATATCTCCATAGCCCTTATATTGTCTTCGAGAGTTGACCTTTTGTTCATGTTTTTCAACATGTCCGAGTCGCCCGCTTCCATACCGACAAAAACACTGCAACAACCACTTTCAACAAGCAAACGGGCAACTTCTTCATCAACAGCTTTGGCATCAACATAGTTGGTATAATGGATTTTCAACTTTTTCGGTTTTGCCGCACAAAAACTCTTAAACCAATCCTTGTCGCCTATCAGGTTATCAGATGGGTCCCAGATGAAATCCACCTGATATCTCTCGACTAAAAACGATATTTCATCCCAGATGAGTTTAGGGTCTCTGAATCGCAGATCGTAGTACGGAATCGAGCAGAATATACAGCCACCCTCTTCCTGCGCACGCCAAATACAACCCTTCTGGGCATAGATATTTGTAGGCCTGGCAAACGGCTCACAGATAGGATAGTCAGGGTCTTTGCTGTTTTGAAAATATACTTCCATATCCACAAGACTGCGGTCCGGTGGTGGAAACTTGCTGATATCCGGCAGTTTGATCTCATTGGCTTTAATCTGGCCGTTTTGCCGGTAAACAAGGTTCTCTATGGAATCTAAGGGCGCGCCTGCAACGTATTTTGAAAAAGCAATCTCACCATCGTAGCGAACCACCGCATCTACAAAGTCATAATATTTAAGAATCTCTTTGGCCAATGGTGTTGCCGCAGCCCCGCCTAAGACAACCGATGCTCCTCTTTGGCTGGCAACCTCGGCAACCTTAATAGCATACTCGTAACCAACGGCAGTAGCCGAGATGCCTACGACGTCGGCATTGAGCCTGCCAATAACATCATCCAGAGCCAGAACATTATTCCCATCAAGGACTTCGACAAAGACATCTGGATTATTCTCCCTGAGATAGGCCCCTATAGATAAAATCCCGAGGGGCTGAGGCCATCTGGCGAATTTAATCACGTATGTATCCGGCCTCCTCGGCGGAGGAAGGATTAACTGTACCTTTTCTATTCTTTTTGGTCTCATCCTGACATCCTCAAATTCACTTTACCGAAATCCCTTACGCCTGTGTTCCCCATTACAGTTTTGCCTCGCTGCTCGTTCTTTTCAATTCAAATGCTCGAACGATCACATACGCTATCAAAGCAAAGATGAAGAATACAAGAAGCATCCACGCAACGCCCTGAAGGGTCGAGATTATTGTTCGATAGACTTCAAATGTCCAACGCTCGGCGGTAAGCTGGACAATTTCAGCGTGCTCATACATCGGCTTGGTAATGTATTTTTCAAGGTCCCAAATCCGTACGCCGCTCGATATGCCCGTTACATAGATCGCGAACTTGAGATACCTCAGCCATGCCTTGCTTATTTCATCTGAAATAATGCGAGCCAGGATTTTATCGATTGGCTTTGAGAACATCACAACGACGACGGTCGCAACCACGAACGCGATTGCAAATGTTACAATTAACAGTGTGATAAACATTTCTTGCTCCTTTCATCTTTTGTTATTATTGTTTTTTCTATATTCAGTTCACCCACGGTTCTCGTGGATTTACTTGATAAGATTTTTTATCCAACGAATACCCATACCAACCCCAACACCCACAAAAGTCCAGAACACAATGGAGATTATAAAAAAGGACACTGCTGGAAGTTGCACATAGCTTGCAAAGAAAAAAAAGGGCACTGCTGGATAGGTTATAATCCGAACCAAAGCGTTTCCCTCATATGCATACGCCATACATATTAAACCGTAAGAAAGAGGTGTATACGCTAATCCAATTCCCGCACCGATCAAACCACTGATACCAACACGCTTTAATAGACTTTCAAGCACATACCTCAACCAAATTGTAATTCTTTTTTTTGCCATTTCTTTGTCCTTTCACCTGTTGTTATTATTGTTTCTTTTCAATCTGAGACCTCAGTCACTTTTGATGTCTCTTATTTCTTATGTAATAGATCAAACACAGTATGAACGAAAAAATGCAAGATGCCTTCATTAATAAAAGCCATAACGGTTGCCACCATGCTCCAGTATGGACCTCGATCAAATCGGAGATTCCGAATACAACAAGGATCGCGGCAGTGATATACAGTATTCTTCGTTGCTCTAACGCTGATCTTACGGTCACTGCGAATAAGGCGCAACCAAAGCTTATCCACAAAACCGCTTCAAAGTAATTGAATATTGCATGACTCATTTGAATTCTCGCCTGATAGTCGGATTTTTCTCACGAGCTTTGACACTTGCTATGAATTTCTCAATTGTATTCCAATAAGAACTACCAGCCATGTAAGCCAAGTCTTCGTTATGCCCTGCATTGTCAATCCAGAGGCAAAATTTTGGCTCATTCGCCTTCTCAAAAAGCTTCTTCCCATGCCAAATGGGAACAACTTGGTCATCTTGACCATGAACTACCAAGACAGGACAATTAATCTTCTTGATTTTGTCTATATTCCTGAATTTATCAAAAGGCACCAACGGGATACGTGTCACCACGCGAAAAGCAGTTATAAATGAACTTTCAAGAATCAATCCGCCAATTTTGTTTCGACAAGCCAGATGGATGGCAACACCTCCTCCAACAGACCTACCTGCGGCAACGATCCGGCTGGAAGGTACTTCTGCTTTTGCCGTCAAATATTCGTAGGCAGCTTCCACGTCCTCGTAGGTGTTCTTTTCCGACGCTTTGCCATCACTGGTACCATAACCTCGGTAGTCATAGGCCAATATGGAATACCCTGCATTATAGAACCTGTCTAAGATGGGCCTAAGCTGTCCAAGGTCCTCAGCATTACCGTGGCTATAGAGTATTGTGAATTCTGCATCCGGATTAATAAGGTACAATACAGAAATCTGCTCGCCATCAGTTACATCAATTTTAATGATATCCGAGTCATCTATATAAGAAGAAGCTTGAGGATGAAATATCATCCGATCTGGATAGAGATATGCGAAAAGTGCGACACAGCCGTATACAAATATACACGATTTGACAAGCCTCTTAAGGGTAAACTCACCTATTAGCAATCTTCTCAGCTTTGTCTTATCCATTTGTCACTCATGTTTATATATGACATAAAATAATTTTAAACGCTTGCAGGCGAAGCCTTTGACCGGCGCCGCAGGAAATTACGTCCGATACACACTGCGAGAAACACAACACTTACAACCACCGGCCAATGGCCGACGAGACTAAACACAGTGGCATGCCTATAAACAGGAACTTCGGCAATAATAAAGCCGGGGCCATCTGTAAAATGGTCTTGTCGAGCAAGGACATCACCCGTTGGCGAAATTATCGCGCTGATTCCGTTTATGGCAGCCCGCACGACTGCATATCGTGATTCAATCGCACGGTGAATACTGCTTTGAAAATGTGCACCTTTGACCTGTGCCCAGTCGAGCGTCGGCACCGCTACTACGCCGGCGCCACCTCGGCCGCACTTTCGAGACAAACTCGTAAAGTTGTCATCCTGACAAACCATACCACTTACCCGAACGCCTTCAATCTCGATAAAGCTGATTTGCCCTGTGCCTCTGTGATAACCTTCAAACGGCGTCAAATAAGTCTTCGTGTATTCCGAAAGCACCACCCCCTCGGGATTCATAAACAAAAGCCGGTCCTCATTCAGCTCGGCATTTAGGTATCCGATTACCAGAAAAACATTGTTCCTGCGTGCGACTTCACCAAACCGCTCAAGCCATTTGGCGCGCTCAAACTGATCGATATAGAAGCCCAATTCGCCCGACACAACCAATCTGGCGCCCTTACCTGCAGCCTTTGCCACGGGTTCTGCAAACAGCGTATTAAAACCTTCAGCCGTTTGAGGATTAACCTCATCCGCCGAGCCGGTAGATGTCCAACCGACAGCGGCGACCTTCATTTTGTCCACCGGCCGCTCAAGACTAACCGCTAAGTTGACTGCCGAAAAAATCATGACAATCATTATCGCTGCAGCCACAAACAGCCGAACTCGCAGCTTAGGCCGCATGATGAAGTTCACAGCCAGCGCCTGTAAAGTGCCCAACACAAAGATAATGCCTGTGATGCCGGTCAGCGAGGTGAACTGTATCAGGGATGGATAGCTCGACCAGCATCGTCCTAAAGATTGTGCCTCGCCCCAAATGGGCAGCACCGTGAAGTTGGCCCAATCCAGCACTACGAGTAATGCCCCCACCGCAAAGCTGCTCAAGATACTCGCTCTGCGTAACAGATTCGCCGAACCCCAAACCAAAGCCATCATCAAAACCATAAAATTCACTAACAGGACCAGCGTTACTGGTATTGGAAAACGCAGCATGACAATCTGCGGCAAAAAATAGCCTAATCCCATATAGCCCCCTGCCAAGAGCACATCTCGACGGCCGGCCTTTCCACTTGCCCCTAAATAGAAAACCGGAATAAGCGCAACCGCCTGCAGCGGAGCCCAGGCCCCTTGCAGATTGCCAATCGCCATCAGCAATCCACTCACCGCACCGATTATCCTGCAAACTACTGCCTTTTTCATAAGCACCATTTAGATCCATCCCCGATCGTTCTTTGTGGCTAATGTCCAAACCATGCAGGTAGGACTTTTATCATTTCTGTCAGAAACAGCCTTCTTATAGCATCGTAACCCCGTCTGTTTGGATCTTCGAGGTTTTCGTAGTACCAGTAGTGAGGGTCATCCCTATGGTAGTACCTTCGCCAGAACTCCGTACAGTGAATGCCGTGACCAAGGAATTCGGAATGTATATCAACAAGATGAACATTCTCATACGAGTTACACAACTCGGCAATCTTCTGGTTTGTCAAACTGATGACCTTCACAGCATCCGGCCAACGTGGCAAGCCTTTTGACTGTGGGTCGCTTGCACCATCAGTAGGGTCATAGATATTGGCGAAAAAAATCTGACAACCACCCGGAAATTTTCCGTTTATTCCCTCTATTAACCTCGCGAGTCTGGCCTTTATATTTTCTGTCCAATCAATGGCCTGTTTGTAGGAACAGCCATACATGGCACCATCTGTTGGCTCACTGCGACCATAGTCGTGAATCAGGTCGTTACCACCGGAGGTAATCACGACAATGCCTTTTACATCAGGAGAATAATCCTGTGCCCTCGGTAGCTGCCTCTCTATGTGTTCTCGTGTAATAGTGTAGTCCAAAGCATAGTTATGCGCTTCGAGCCCGGGAAATACATGCCGGAGGTCACATCCTTTCATGTCCGGGTATTGGATATCGTCATTCTTCTGCAAAAGCTCGAAGTAAGTATGTTCTCTCAAGGCTCCCAAACCTCTTGTTATGCTGTCTCCCAATCCGACAAGAACGACTTTTTCGTCTGACCATATTTTCTGAAAAGGCACGCTCGAGACAGCAGGTCCAGCCGGTCCACTGCCCATTGGGAGCACCCTTGTCGCGACGCGAATCCGATAGGCTACGTAAACAAAGGGTAGTGTGATCAATAAGACAATCCATAATATCCGCCATCGAAAAGAGTACCATTTTAATCTTTTAGACATATTAGTTTTCCTTTTCATGTCATTAATATATATACTGTTAATATATTAACTACTATGCCAAAAAGCTACTGCTCTTTCACCCTTCAACCTTGATTACGCGATTAGCCGGTGATGTTTGCCCGGACCCTTTCAAGCATTTTTATAAGCTTCTTCTGCTCGGTCCCTTTGAGTACGGCCATTGCACTTTTGACTTCCTTTGAGTAGAGCGGATCCACCTTTGCAAAGAGCTTCTTCGCCTTGTCGGTAAGTTTCACAATATTGAACCTTCTGTCATTGGCAGCAGCGGTGCGCACAACAAGTTTGGCCTTTTCCATCCGGTCAACCAGCGAAGTGATATTCGCCCGGTTCACAAGCATCATATCACTTATCTCGGCCTGGCTCAGACCCCCTTCTGCGCCGCTTTGGTGATGAAGCAGCATCATAACATTAAGCTGCACGTCCGTCAGGCCAAACCGTCGCAGAAACTCCGCCGCTCGCTTCTTAATACACGTCGCGGTAAAATAAATATTCAAAAGTGCCTCATGCCCCAAAAAAGCTACCGGTTTCCTCAGGCCCAATTCATGCTCCAAAGACATAACAAACTCTCCACTTCATTCATATATACTTTACTTGTATATCATACATATATATATTATTCGGCTATTAACTATTTTGTCAACTCTTTTTTTTGGAAATTTTGAAAAAATTTTGCAAATTCTCCCAAAAACCCCCTTCACGCCCCACGAGGCCGCATTTACGACCTGTATTTTTTTGCCCTGTTATGCCAACAGCCCCTCGATTTCGGCCAAATCCTCATCTTGGAGCGCCCCTTCAGCAGCCGTAATTGTCTCGGCGATCTGGGCCGGCCGACGTGCCCCGACTATCGCCGCCGTTACTTCCGGGCGCCTAAGCACCCACGCAATCGCAAGCTGGGCCAATGTCAACTGGTTTCTTTGGGCTATGGGCCGCAGTCCTTGGACCAACTTGAGATTGACGCTCAGCTTCGGTTCCAGAAAGTTCCGGTCCCTGCAGCGGTGGTCGTCGGGTGCCAGATTAGCTACTCGCTCTGCACTGAACTTACCCGTCAGCAGACCCTTCTGCATCGGGCTGTAAGCCACCACCCCAATATCATTGTCCGCACAGTATCCAAGCAGTTCATCTTCAACATCCCGCCGTATCATACTGTAAGGCGGCTGAAGCGACGCCACCGGCCAAATCCGCCTTGCTCGCTCCAAATGACCCGCGCTGAAATTCGACACCCCCACATATCGAACCTTCCCCTGCTGGGCCAACTGCGACATCGCCTCCCACGCCTCCTCAACCTGCTCGTCCGGCTCAGGCCAGTGCATCTGATAAAGGTCTATTCTCTCAATCCCTAATCGCTTCAGGCTCGCCTCGCACTCGCGCATAATGCTGTATCTTTTAAGGCCATTGGTTTTTCTATGCTGCCGGTCCCACACTAATCCGCACTTGGTCGCGATAATCGGCCTTTCGCCAAGTTCCTTAATCGCCCTGCCTACAACCTCTTCAGAATGTCCAAAGCCGTAAATTGCCGCCGTATCAATCCAGTTGATACCCCCCTCAATCCCCGCCAGAATCGTCGAAACAGACTCATCATCGTCTTGCGGCCCCCATCCAAACTCCCACGGCCCGCCAATCGCCCATGTGCCTAATCCAATCACCGTAAGTTCAAGCCCCGTTTGCCCCAATCGTCTCGTTCGCATATCAATCTCCCGCTAATTCCTTAATACACAATCTCCGTCTTTGACTTTGCTCATCTTCCCCCTGGAAGCAAAGCATCCGAAACCTGCTCACCCCACCAGGCCGAATCCCTGAAATACTGCTTCATCATCACCGCCGACAGAACACCATCGCCGACAGCCGTCGCCAATTGCATCGCCGCCCCTACACGACAGTCACCCGCCACAAATACACCCGGCACAGCCGTTCGCAGATACGATGTTTCACACTTGATGAATCCCTTATCAGTCAACTCCACAAAACCCTTCAGAAAATCCGTGTTGGGAATCATGCCGATAAATATAAACACACCGTCGCAGGCAATATCTTCTTCCTGGCCGGTCTTGACGTTCTTTAGCTTTGCCGATTCAACTTTTTCGGCGCCCTCGATTGCGGTAACAACCGTGTCCAGCTTCAGTTTCAAATTCGACCCGGGCTCATTGACCTTATCCATCAACTCTTCGACCTCCACCCGCGTCGCCCTGAACTCGTCCCTACGATGTACTAACGTTACCTCGGAAGCGAACTTGGCCAGATGCAGCGTATCCTCGACCGCGACATTCCCGCCGCCGACCGCCACAACTTTCTTGTCCTTGTAAAACGGCGCATCGCACGTCCCGCAAAAGCTCACACCTGCGCCGGCACTTCGAAACTCCTCCTCCCCCGGCACGCCCAATTTACGGTACGAACTGCCAGGCGCTAAGATTACCACTCTGGCGACATAAGAATCTTCATCGCAATTTACCTGCAAGTTGCCGTCGTCGAGCCTCTTGAGCGAAGTAACCTCCGAACTCGTCTTTATCTCGGCCCCGAATTCTTTCACCTGCGCCATCAACTTCTCCACCAGATCCGGCCCGCTTATCATCTCAAAACCAGGATAGTTCTCTATCCGGTCGGTAGTTATAATTTGCCCGCCGGGATAGAACTTCTCCAACACCAATGTTTTGAATCTGTCTCTGGCCGTATAAAGTGCCGCCCCCAAACCAGCCGGCCCGCAGCCGACTATTATGCAATCATACATCGCCTTACCCATATCAACTCCTTCCACTCAAATCCTTCGCCAATCCTCTTGGGGCCTGCACAGACCCTCACAGTCAATAATATTTGCGCCCAACAACGCAACCGGCCTCAGTCTTGATGCTACTCGTTCATCTGAAAGACTGTCGCCCCCATACGCCAGACTCGCTGCCACTACCCGAAAAATACGCTCCGCCAATTCCGCATCGCCCGGCGTAACTACCTCCAGTTCCACTATCCATCCCTGTCCAAGGCGGGCTACCCCTAAGAAAATATCCTCCAATCCGCCTATTAGCCGGCCCTGCACCCAATCCATCGCTGCACCATCCGTCTGAATTGTTCCGGCGTCAACAATTTCAACCTCATCCGTCCCCGCCCGTATGCTCAATCGGTCCTCTGGCATCAGCCCCCCGGAGGCCCCCATAAAACGCCACTGTACGATAGCACCCATCTCGGTACTAACAACCAACCTGCTGGTCAAAGTAAACATACCCCTCCGCTGGTCTTCTACCCACTCCTGCGAACCCTGCCATCCACCGCCAGCCGGAAGCGACACGCTCAGCCCGCTCCGCTTCAACTCTATCGGTCCCGACAGCTTTATCTTGTTGCGATAGCTCACTACGACAGATGCCAGCAGCAATCCCAGCGCAAAGATGCCCAACAACGCAAGTTCCGCCGCCGAATAACTCTTTATATCCAACTTAGCACCCATATCCGCTCATCATAGCCCCCCTCCAAGCCTTTTGCAACCACGCATCACCGACCCAAATCCCAAGCCTGCCCGCGTTAGTCGTTTAGCTCCACCGAACGAGCGGCACGACTCAGAATGACATTTTTAAAGGTTTCCATAGAGCACCCACATCTTAAAAAAGATTTAGGCTGTAGAAAAAATATCCCCTGTACGACCTATAAAATCAAACCTGCAACTCCAGAAAACCCCTTTTTGTGAAATATTAAGACGGATTAACAATTCCTTGCGATCCAGCCAGTATTTGCTTGACATTTAGCTCATAATCTGATATACTGATGTTTGAACATGGGGGTTAAAGATATGACGCTTGGGAGAAAACAATTTGGTTGTCTTATTTCGGCTGTGGTGGCAGCGCGCCCTCCGCCGATTATCCCCTGGAAACGCCTTCTCATTGCATCCGCCCGCTGCACCGAAGCTGTCATAACCGTTATTAGCCACACTCGCTTAAAAAGCTGTTTTATGTCGAATTTCGCCAAAAAAACGCTGCCTGATTTGCACTTATACGTCCTGTTTATTACATTTTCAGTGAAGGGATTGGCAAGTGAAGAGGCAGGTATAATCAGTAAATCCGACGGCTGATCAGCCTGTTTTCGCGTGCTTCTAACACGCGATAAAAGCGCAACGTGGCTCCCGGCTGGGCCGGGGGTCATAGTAAGAAGCTTATTTGGGGGGTCTTAATAAGTTTCTTAGATAAGGGTCTTTGCTTAGGGGAAGCAGAGACCCTTTTATTATAAATAGCCTCACCTGTTATCGGTCATAAATAAAACCGCTACTTTTCACCAGCATCTCTGTAATTGCCGTAAACATTCATCTTCTGGAAATCATCAATGGCCATATATTGGTTTTTAATGTCGTTCACATATCCCAAGAACTATAATTATTCTCTCGCTCCATGGTAGCGCAATAATTCCTCAATACCTTTATATTTTTCTTCGATAGCAATGCTCAATGGCGTTCTGCCCTTCTTGTCAGCAATATTTACCTCAGCCCCTTGTTCAATAAGCAGTTCGGTTAAATCCTTGTAGCCCCAAAATACCGCTTTCGCAAGAGGTGTTTGTCCCCTATTATTTTGAATGTTCATATTCGCTTCATGAGCAAGAAGAATTTTCACAATATTCTTGTGTCCTTTACGTACCGCTTCATGCAACGGAGTGTCACCGTAATTATCCTTGGCATTAACATCTGCACCATGTTCAAGCAGAGCACCTACTGTTGTCGTTTCGCCAGCCCAAGCAGCGTTGTGCAGCGGAGTCTCGCCGATATTGTTTTTTGCGTCAACTACAGCACCGTTCGCTATAAGAAGCTCAATCATTTTCTTACTGTCATATAACGCTGCTAAATGTAAAGTGGTGTCGCCGTCTTCATTTCTGGAATTAACTTCTGCCCCCTTATCGATGAATTGCTTAACTTGCCTAGTGTTACCAGATTCAGCCGCCTCGTGGATGCCGTACCAGGGTATCATGCCTGTCGACAGCAAGAGGCTGTAACCTAACGACAACAATATATCCGCAGCTATTAATGCCAATATGATAATGTAGATAACTTTGTATTTGGACAAATGGACCAAGAATTTTCGGCGGGTCGAGGCGTCTTCTACTATATAAATATGGTGGCGTCTTCGAATGCCCCACTCAATCACCCAGCCAACGATATAACCGACCAGCATAATAGGAATAGTCAATCTGGGCAGGGAAAAAAATCCTGCGCCAATGAATTGGGAACCTGGCCTGCCAAAAGTCGTCTCCCTTAGTAGTAGTAAAATCACCGTGAGCATTGTCAATATAGCTGGTAAGTATGCTGTGTAAAAGGAACAGTTTCTGGGGCCGGTTTTATTACGTACTCTAAAGAAATGAATGACGAAAAGGAACACGAAAGGAGCCACGTTAATCAATGAAGCACCTATTGTAAGCAATAAGGCCAATACTATGTGTCCTTTGGTTGCATCAGCCATAACTGTTAAAGCGATCATTCCTGCGACCGGCAGCAGCATCGGTACAAGCAACAGACACATTTTTTTGAGTGTAGTGGTTCTCATAATTTTCGATATTACATTTTTATGGGCAACATCCTGCATCTTTTCTGGATTTATCGAAAGCGGATTTGCCGAGAGCCTTAACCAAGACACAATATGAAGCCGCCCTACGACATGTCCTTGGAGACCATATACATTTTTTGAACACGCATTTACAAAAGTTATTGTCGCATTCTTTTTTGGATGTCTTGCAACCTCCCGGTCCCTTGGCACCATAACAGTCGTCATGTTTGTTACAGCACGGCCTAAACCGTAAATCCGGATTTATCTCTCCTATTATTCCCGGGCCACAACCAGCTAACCCCAATGGGTCTGTTCCATTGACGGGGTTATTGTTCGCATAAGAATACAAATTCAAACTGTCTGCGTATCCGATAGGGTCTGCCTGGAGGAATCTGCCGGTGTATGTGTCATAAGAGCGGTGGCGATAGTACATTAAAGGCAGGTCGCCGTTATCGAGTACATCCAGTCTTCGGCCGGTGAAGTAATATGAGTTATTGCAATCGGATATGCCATCTGCATCGGCTGTGAAGTCCGACTCAAGGACATTGCAATTGCCATAAGCATCATACTCGTAACGCTCAATTACCGTGCCGCTTCCATTCACCAAAGTTACCGGGCTATACAAATGGTCGTGCAGATAGTAATAGTTGCCTCCGACACCGGGCGAGAACAATACCTCATCGATGTAATTACCATAAACATACCACCGCTGCGGGCTATCGTCGCCATCGAACTCGGCAACCACTTGCCATTTGTCATTGTAGTAATAATAAGTCATCTCGTCCGTTACAGCGTCATATTTCTTTATCCTTCGGCCTAAAGCATCATAAGCAAATTCGGCAACATCATTATTGGAGCTGTCCTTGATTTCGATAATGCGGTTTTCATAGTCATAGCTGTACTTGTAGCCGTCTTTATCGGTGGTAAGATTTCCAGCGTTGTCGTAGGTTAAGTTATTGCCTCCGATAGAGGTATACCGGTTCGTATCGTCATCGACAACGTAGGTCTCATCGCTGCCATCGCGAAGGTCAACTTCTGTTCTGTTGCCCAGGTCATCCATTGCAAAGACCTCATTTTCAGTAAGCTCGCCCTTGAGGTAATCCGCCTGCTCCAGCCGGTCAATATCGTCATAGGCGTATTCATTATAGGAGTCGCCGGAGCGATAGTCAAATGCACGTTGATCAGCTCTTGTCAGAACACTGCAAAAAATTACAATATCTTTCGAGCCCAGCTTCAATTCTTTAAATATCTGAAGATTTTTACAAAAAACTTTTCCTCACAACAGCCTGTGAGTTTTTTGTAATTATCGCTGTTACTCTCCGCTACATATAAACTTGTGCGCAACGAAAAAGAAAACTCACAGGTTGCGGTTATTGGTTTTTCAAAAAATTTTCGTCTTTTTTGTTGACACACCACATATCGTGGTTTACCCTTCGTAAGAACTAAGTGTAGGGCTGTAGTAAGCCTTTGGGTGGTTTAAGAGAGTAGGGTGTTTTTCTGGATTAGCCTGTGAGATGCCCATTCTGTAAGGAAGACCGTGATAAGGTTATAGACTCGCGCTCCAGCGAAAGCGGCCGAGTCATCAGGCGGCGGCGCCAGTGCCTGGCCTGTGCCAAACGCTTTACGACATACGAAAAGATCGGCGACAGCTTTAAGCTCAACGTCGTAAAGAAAGACGGCTCCCGCGTTCCTTACGACAGAGACAAAGTTTTAGCCGGCCTGCAAAAAGCCTGTTACAAAAGGCCCGTCTCGGCAGACCAAATCCAGGAAACAGCAGACAAGGTAGAAGAGGACGTTTTTAAGAATCATGACAAGGAAGTTTCGTCACGATTCATCGGCGAAAGCGTTATGACGCACCTGCGGGCTATTGACAAAGTCGCCTATATACGTTTCGCGAGCGTTTATCGCGATTTTACCGACGCCGGCAAGTTCATTGAGGAAGTAAGCCAGGCCATTGCCGAGCCCAATCTCAGCGACCAGCCGCATCTTTTTGGCGACTGACCAAATGCCCGATTGTGCCCGGGAATGTTGTACCGGCCGGTCAACAAGGAGGACCAAGCTGATGCAACTTAAGGTAATAAAAGCTGATGGCAGTGTCGAGCAGTACCTGCATACGAAGGTCATCGGCACGTTCAGCAATGCCCTGGCCCTGATTGACCAGCCGAACGTCTTCGCCGCAGAGCAGTTTGCCGATGCGATAACGTTTTATCTTTATCGCAAAAGAGGCGTTGTTACGATAACCAGCGATGAGATACATTTAATGGCCCAATCTGTTTTGACGGCCACAGGCTATGAAAATGCCGCAAGTGCCCTGAATGAGCATCGCCTGAGCCGCCAGTTGAAACGCGGGCGAATTGAGGTTGTTGACGGCGAAGAGACCGCCGCCGAAGACGAGGACATGAGGCTGTGCCTGTGGAATAAGTCACGGATAGTCGAGGACCTGATAAGAAAGGACAAGATCGATCGACACACGGCAAGGGCGATTGCCGCTTCGGTGGAAGAGAAGGTCCTGAATCTCCAAATGACACGAATTCGGCGGACCCTGATAGCCGAGCTTGTCTTGGCCGACACCGCAACGATGCTCAGGGTCCAAAAGCAATTGCAACTGTCGGCCGTATAAGGGCCTCGTTACATAGAGCTGTTTTGTCGTTTTGAAAGGGTTTTTAAAAAGACCAAAAAATATGACACAAAAGTCTATACGGGAAAGGAGACCCGTCTCAGACAGTGGCGGTAGGGATGCTGCCCGTCAGTTATCGAGCGGTAAAGACTACTTCTAAGGAGAGAAGCAAACTTTTATTCACAACTTCGCTTAACCTGACAAAGCTGTCTGAGTTTTTTTTGTACTGCCCCACCCGGGCACACTCGCTCTCGGCCTCAGCCGACTTGTCCTTTCGACCAAGTGAGCCCTCTCGATGCAGACAATGAGTAAATTCGATGTGCTAATATTAGGCATACTCTTTGGGGCCATCCCCATACTCCTTTGTTTGTTGCTGGTGGTCATCATCGGCTTGTCCGCCGACTGGACGGGCGACGAATTCGGCCCGTACGCCCTTGCGGCTTTGGGAGCCGGCCTGGTTATCAATATTATCTTTTTGAAAGCATGGGTCGCCGGTGCATACAAGATGAGTAACACCCAGCTCGGTGTGATATATGTCTTCTACTCGATAGGCGCCCTTGGCTCTGGGATGGGCGTTCCGATATTCAACTTCGCCGTCGGTATGACCGCAGGTGCATATACCGGGCGAAAGATGCATCACATTCAAGCAGACGAGGACAAACGCCGCCGAAATATCAAAAAGACCGCACTGTTTACAGCGGCGGTGTTGATGACGATGTGCTGCTTGACAGGATTTTGGGCACTTGTGGGAGGATTGGTCGGGGCGCGCTTTGAGACTCCGGTTTTGTCATTTACATTTACAGTACCGATTATCATCGGCTGTGTAATTTCCGGCGGCCTTATCCTGCGCACCCTCCAGTACTGGCTCACCACCGCAGCGGCAAAGATTACCCTTCGCCTCTCAAGTTAGATTTTACTTGCATAGTTCTTTGCTGTCGAGACAGCCGACAGCGCAGACAATGGGCGAATTGTTGGTCGGGCGGTTTAGATGTATTTCCCGGCTTGGTTATCTACAATCCACGTTACTTTGCCCAGCACGGGCCACAGTGTGTGAACGGGATATTTCACCTCGTCCTGTTCGCCCTGCATAACATCTCTCAAAATGTCGGCCTTTTCCGGGCCGCATACCAGAATAATCAGCTTCGAAGCCGCACAAAGAACCGGATGTGTCAGCGTAATCCTGCTGTAATCGCTACCGGCAAAATAGACCGCGCTCACCAATGCCTCCGTATCAAAGTGAGCGTATGAATCGCGAAACAGCGAACCCACATGCCCATCAGCACCCATACCGAGCATAATAAGGTCAAACTCGGGCATCTGCCCCGGCCCCAGATTAAAGACCCGGCGGATAATATCGGCGTACATCCGAACGGCCCTGGCATAGTCATCGCATTCGCCGGGCACTCTGTGCACTTTATCCGCGCCGATAGGCACCTTACTCAGGAAAGTCTCGGCGGCCAGTCTGTAATTGCTGGCCTCGGCATCCGGAGGAACACACCGCTCATCAACCCAGAATAAATCCACATGGTCCCATTGTATTGTTCCGGCTTCGGCGGTATCCCCCAGTAGTTCAAAAAACCTTGCCGGCGTATGGCCCCCTGATATCGCAACGCGAAAGCTCCCTCTTGTCTGTATGGCTTCGTTTGCACTGTCGATAAACATTTTAAGAGCGGTTGTAGCAAGATTTTCGGGTGTGCCAACGTGTGTGATATTCAGTTCAGCACTATTTAGAGCTTCCATAATATCACCTCCCTGTTAAGACTGTTAATATTACAAATACAGCCATTGAAAATGCACTTATATACTTTCACGCGGATTGGAATTACTCTCTGAGGCTGCATGCGAACATAGCCCAATCCGCAATAGGTTCATCAAAATGCCCCCTAATATCAGAACCTCACTATATTATTACGCCAACCACAGCTCTTTGCCAGTGAATTTTCCCTCAAAAAACAAAAAATGTTCCGCCATTTTCTTCGAGTAAAGACCTCGATAGTCTTTAAGCTCCTGTCCCATAGGAAGTTACGCCGGCAGCGACCCCTCCACCGGCGGTTTATCTCCTGTGTTTTTGGTCGAGAAAAGACTGCAGAATTGACGCGGCGGCAACCGCATCGAGTCGTTTTTTCTTCTTTTTTCGGGTAAGTTCGGTGCCGGCAAGTTTACCCTCCGCATCGAAGCTGCTGAGACGCTCGTCCTGAAAATGGATTGGGATATCGATGTATTCTTTCATCTGCGCCGCAAATTTCTGAACGCGCCTTACCTGGTGCCCGGCCGTGCCATCCATATTCAGCGGCAATCCCAATACAATCGCCTCGACCTTTTCACGGTTGATAATGTCGGCGATACCGGCGATTAACTCACTTTGGCCCACCGTCAATACTTTCAAAGGCGAAGCTATCATCTCACCGGCATCGCAGATAGCAAGGCCCGTACGTTTTTGGCCGTAATCGATACCCAGATAACGCATATGATGCTTTCCGTGTGTTGAAGCGCTTAGAGAAATTTGTCGCCGGTGCGGCTTTTTATAAGTTCGAGCAACTCTTTCAAACGGCCCGTTTCATCGACATGGCAAACAAGGGTCGCATCCGGGCTGTGCGCCACTACCATGTTCTCCAGGCCGATGACGGCTATAAGATGTCCCTCGTCCTCGGTAACCACGATGTTATTTTTGCTGTCAAGAAGTTCGCTGTGGCCCGCCACCACGATGTTGTTGTTCTGGTCGGAACTTATAATATCAGCCAGGGCCGCAAAAGACCCCATATCCAGCCACCGGCAATCCAGCCTGATTGCGCATACATTTTTTGCCTTTTCCATCACCGCAAAATCAATACTGATCTTCGGCATTTGCAGGAACCATTCCCTGAGTGTCTCAGCCTGGTTCGGCCCGTCCCAGTTAGACTGTATCCTTTGAAGAGGCTCGACCGACGCAGGAAGAAACTCACTCAGATTCCGCAGGATCGTCTTTGCCTTCCACACAAACATCCCGGAGTTCCAGCAGTACCGCCCACTCG
>SDBT01003033.1_pt1 | contig 29164 bp, 65 predicted proteins | sample 2277101 | NCBI WGS metagenome assembly SDBT01 (sample SAMN10404973, study PRJNA504765) | marine sediment metagenome | isolation source: marine sediment core GS10_PC15, 103 cmbsf | place: Arctic Ocean: Southern Knipovich Ridge | collected 2010
AATATTAAAAAAATGAACCAGGCCGTGAATCACAAAAATCACAACATATTCTAGTAGTATCTCCTGTTAAATTGATTACAAAAAAACAACTTGTAAATTCTGTTAAATTTCTTGTTAAGTTATTTTGAACAACCATCAAAGAATTTCCCCATTCTCCTCCTGAATTATTTTGTCAGATTTGTAATGCAATAAGAACTGCATCAAGGTCGCTATTAGTTTTATTGGCAACAACCATAAACGGAAGGTCTCCAGCAGGTTGTTCATCCATGTGTCCAAATACAAAGGCATCATCTCCTAACCCTGTAAAACCAGAAACTCCTTTTCTTAGAAAGTGGTCTAAATCTCCGAAGAAAATATTTTCGTTTATTGTTAGGTTTGAAACATTTAATATATTGTTATCTGCCAAATCAATATCCCCCTCCATAGTACAACCTGCCCCACCTACAATTTCACAAAACAAACCATTTAGCCAAGACATTTTTATTGTTAATTCATTACTATTAACTTCAAATTGAGTGCCATTGGCAGTATTTGCTACACCTAAATCTGTGTTCCAGGCATTTGCAAAATCTGCATTTACAGCATTAAGAACACTTGCATTAGAAACATTTAATACCTGTTCAGGAATAAAAACATTAACACCAGTTTGACCCGTCCCTCCACCAAATCCTATTTCAACACCTTGCGAAGTTGGAGGGAATAACTCTGCAGAAATTAAACTTAAACTTAGAATTAAAACTATTGAGAATAATAAATATATATTTTTCATTGTGTGTTCACATGGTTATTATAATTAAGGATGTTTAAAAACAATTTTACAATAAAAAAAAGCCAGGAAATTAATCCTGGCTGATAAAACAGAACAATATAAATTTATTTTTTCTTTGGTCTTGGAATAGTCATTTTAGAAATAGTTCTAAATTGTTTCCTTTCTTTAAGGGATAAGTTTTTTCTTTTAAGCTGAACACTAGCCCTTGTCCTTGCTAGATTCAAGGCCCTGAACTCTTTTAAAGTTATCCCATTCTTTCTTAGTCTCTTTATACTATTTCTAAATTTTGTAGGAGATACTATACTAATCTTTCTTGCCAAAGTTTTATCTTTAGGTTTGAAAAATATACTTTTAGTTATTCTTCCCATTTTACTTTCTAGTTACCGAAACTTTAACTCCATCTTTAGTTTTAAAAACAGTTGCATTAAATCCTTTTCTTCTAGCCATTGCAGCCCTTGCTCGGCCTGTTCTCATGTTTTTTGCATTTTTAGTTACAATTTTATTTTCACCCCCTTGTTAATATTTGAAATTATATTTTCCATTGGTTTTTCTTTTTTACCTTTTCTTAATTGTTTATTTATATCTTTAATCAAATTCACATAACCTTGACTTAAATCTTCTACCATTCTTAACCTCCCTATGACTATTAAGCATCCTTGCTAATCTCCTAGGATCTTTTTCCCCACCAGTAAATTTAGCAGCACTAGCTTTAAAATCAGGAGCATTCATAATTTGAGTATGAACTATTCTATTTGTATTTTTCTTTAATCTATTTAAAAAATTACCCATTATTCAAAACCTAATTTAATAGTTCCTCCGCCTTTACCTTTAATAAAAGGTTTTAATCCTCTATTCCTTAAAGCCATTAATTTTTTATTTAATTGAGATACAGTTAATTCTTTAGGTAAATCAATTGTGTTCTTAGCTTGAGACCTAATTATTTTATTAGATCGAACTATTAATTTTTTTGGTATATTTCTTCCCATTATAGTCCTATATTTCTTAATTTACTTGGAGATATACCTACCCTTGAGGAAAAATTATTAAAACTTGTAGATAGTCTTTTTCTTCTAGGCCTTCTCACATTAGGTTTTGTCTTGGGCCTTTCAGCTAGTTTAATTCTTAATTTTCCAAACCTATCCTTATCATGCCTAAATCTTGATTCTGGATCATCTAAACTTTCTTGGATTTTTTTCTTTTGAAATTTTAGGTTTGCGAATTTAACTCCTTTTCTCTTAACGAATCCAATTTTTAACTTCTGTTTAGAAACATCAGCTAACCCTTCTTTTGAAACCCTATTAATAACTTTATGTGTCCCAGGAAATGCTGCAGGTTTAACTTCAAAGAAATTTCCTCCAAATTTTTTATCTAATCTTCTCTCTATTCTTTTAGCTAACTTTCTTGGATTTTTTCTTGTTTTAATATCAAAATCCATGGTTTGAGTTTCCAAATGTTTCGGGACCTGTTTATTAACACTTCTAGCTCCAAAGATAATTGCACCTGCCTTTTTAACTTCCTGACGGACTATGTGATTAATTCTTCTTTTATTTTTTAATATTGTTTCTTTTTGTTCTAGTGTTAAAGTCATTATAGTAATTTCCTCCCTTTGTTCTTAATCTTAATCTTTTCTAATTCTTTCAAACTTTTTAATGCAATCCCTGTGAAAACTATTTTACCTGAGATTCCAGCAGCAGAAGCTGCACTTTGAGAAATAGAACCTAATGGATTTTGAACACCAGGAGGTAATAATTGATTTGTTCCTTCGGCTAGAAATCCTGCACCAATTGAGGTAAATCCTATCTTAAATGGGATTGATGCTTCTTGTAATAGTTTTTGTGTTTTAGATTTTACCATTAGTTTATCTTCTTATTATTTTTTTTAAAACCCTAGAAGTTCTCCTCCCTTTAGATTTTAAAATTCTTCCTTGTTTTTTAAATGTTTTTTTAATCTGTTTACCTCTAGCTTTAAATCCTTTTAAAAAATTCTCTGCATCTTTTCTAGTTTTTATTTTAGAAGTTTGTTGAATAAAATTTCCTCTTATTTCAAAAACCTTTTTCCCATTTTTTAATTTAAATACCATATTATTTTTTCCTCCTTTTTCTTTTCTTTTTAGATTTTCCTTTAATTAAACTGGATAAATCTGTATTCTCCTTTGTTATCAAATCACCATATGTTTTTCCTGTTAATCCCCTCACCATTATTTCTTTCTCATTTTTAATATTCTATTTTGTTTTTTTAATTTTTTAAATCTCTTTTCTAATATTAAATCTTTCCTTATCTATTTTCCTATTAAGATTCTTTTTCAATTTTCTTAATTCGACATCAACCATTATATATTAAGTCCTGGAAGATTTCCAAAAAAATCTTCTTGAGTCGGTACTCTTTGAGTGCTAACTTTCTTCCTAGCTTTTTCAAAGATTACCTTTCTTTTTCTTTTTCTACCTTTCCCAGTTATTATAACTTTTCTAACTAGCTTTTGTTTCTTACCTATCTCTGCTTGTTTTCTAGCAAGGGCCTGGTCTCTTAATTGCTGTTCTTTGATTAATATTGCTTGTTTCTTAACGACAGCAAAAGTCTTTTTACCAATAACTTTTAACCCTCTTCCTGTTCTTTGAAGAGCTTTAATATTTCTAGAAGTGCTAGGCTTTCTTTGAAGCTTTTTTAATTCTAATTGTAACCCTGCTTTTTCTACTTCTAAATCTATCTTTGTTTTGATAGCTTTCTTTTTAGCCCTTTCTCTTTCTATTTGTTGTTTAAGTCTTTTTATTGATACCATGTTTATTATTATTTATATATTTTTTGAAGTTTAAAAACAATTCGTAGCCCCTGCTAAATCGCAGGGACTACTTAAAATGAAATTTAAACTCCTCTCTTTCCACCGAATACAAAACTTGCAACTAATACTCCAATAACAATTCCTAAGAATATTATTGTACCTACTAATCCAACTAATGCTGGGTAAGTAGCGAATTGAGTAATCATAGCTTCTGAGGCATTACAAGCATCTCCTCCAAAAGTGTATGTATAGCTTAATGACACATTAGGCCAGACTATCACTGAGGCATTAGTAATACTTCCTGCAGCATTTGTAGTAATATTTGCTAATACTATTGGTAATCCACTAGTATCATTGAAAGCTGCACTTACAGCAAATCCTCCAAAATCACAGGCTCCTGCATTATCCACCACATAAGGTGTATTATTAATCCATGCTGGAGTTTCGTTTACAACTGAGGCCGAGTTTGAACCAAGGCTAGTTGATAAAATCTCAAACATGAATATCGCAATTATTACTAGGACTGCAACTAAAATTACAGCCAATATTGCTCCGAAAGCATTCGATAGTTCGATTCCTTTTTTATTTATACTTTTCATCTTTTTTTGATGAGTTTATACGTTTGATCTTCCACCGAATACAAAACTTGCAACTAGCACTCCTATTACTAATCCTAAGAAAATAATAGTTCCCACTAATCCTACTAAAGCTGGATAAGTTGCGAACTGGTCAATCATAGCACTAGTAGCGTTGTCTGAAGAGGTGTTAGCTGTAAAACTATCTCCTAAAGCTTCAAACAAGAAGATTGCAATAATTACTAAAACCGCAATTAAAACTACCGCTAGAACTGCACCGAATGCATTTGATAATTGTATTCCTTTTTTATTTATACTTTTCATCTTTTACCTCCTTCTAATAATGTTTATTATAAGATGCAGGGATAACGCACCCCCATCGCGGTTATACTGAGTTATAAAGTGTATAACAACTTCATTCAATCAAACAAGATTTAAACTCTTGATCTTCCTCCAAAGACGAATGAAGCTACAAGAACTCCAATAACTAATCCTAAGAAGATGATTGTTCCCACTAATCCTACTAAAGCTGGATAAGTTGCGAACTGGTCAATCATTGCAGTTGTTGCATTGTCTGCAGCCGAATTAGCAGTAAAACTATCTCCTAAAGATTCAAACAAGAAGATTGCAATAATTACTAAAACAGCAATTAAAACAACAGCAAGAACAGCACCAAAAGCATTTGATAATTGAATACCTTTCTTATTACAAGTTTTCATTGTAAATATTTAAAAAAACCTCCTTCTAATATTATTAATCATAAAAATATTATTTAAAAAATATGTTTAAACAAATGTAATAATAAAGTAATGGAATATAACGAAACCTAAGGTAACCTAATGTAACCTAATGGGCTTATAGTCTACCATCAATTTTTTTTGCTATTATCTCTCCAGCCTCATAATCACTTCCATTAACACATCCATAAGTATGTTCATTAATTAATTCCTTTTGTTTTTCTAGAAGTTCCTTTAATAGTGGTCCAATTCTAACTGTAAATTCTTCTTTAGTATTTTTATTTTGTTCTTCCATCATCCCTTACTCTCCGCTAACTTAGCCCAGATTAATCCAAAACCTAACATTAGGATAAAGAAATACATGTAACTTGAAGCTATAAATCCTAATAATGCCATTGGAATAGTTAGTACTGTACAGATGAAGTTAGCAAATATCCATCCTCGATATGCCTTTCTACCTTCAGCAATACCTCCGATGAAGGATATTGCCCATATCGCACCCATGATTGTTAGGAACATACTTCCTCCAGAAGCATTATTAGCAAACTTAGATATAGTAAATAAATCAATCATATCTGTTGCATTAGGTGTGGGAAATATCTCTAAAAAGATTGGTATTTTCATTTTAAACTTTATTCCTCCCAACTGCATTTATTAAGGCAAAGATTATTATTATTGTTATCATTGCTAATCCTAACACCATAAAATTATTTAAGACTAATGAATCTACGAATGGAAAATCAGTAGTAATCGAGGTCCACATATTACCAAATAAATCTAAGGTACTAAATGTTAATTGCATTATTGTGAAGAATGAACCAAAGGTTACATCAAAAGCTCCTCTGAATGTTAAACCTTCACCACTTAAGGAAGTATTCTTCATCAATGCTAAAGAGGTAGTCTGTTCAATTAATTTATTATAATTTTCTTCAAAAGCTTCACTAACTATATTTTGGTTACTTGGGTAATTGCCTTGCATATCTGCAATTCCAATGGTAAAGAAAATAATTACTGCAGTGAATAAAAGCCCAGCTATCAAGAAATCTTTCATTGCAAATCCTTTTTTATTCATTCTTCTTGAAGAAGGAACGCTTAAAAAATTCAAAGAATTTTTTTGTGTATTTATCATCTTTCTAATATCACCGCCACAAATATTGATAAAGCTATCATCGCAGAAATAAACACAGGCCCAAAATGTATTAACCCAATTATATTAACTCCAATTACCATAACATTTATCATAAAGATTCCTGCAATTTCATTAAACTTAAATGCAAAACATCCAATTAAGATTACAAACCAACCTAAGAATAATCCATAATCTCCTGCAATGTTTGTAAAATCGTTAGTACCAAATAATACTTGAACTAGAATTTGTCCTGTTATTGTCTCAGTTGTTCTAATTATTATTCCTTGTGCAGAATAAGTTCCACTTTCATTTCCAGTTATATCACAAAGAATTGTAGCCGAAGATTGGAAAGAGGTTGTATTACAGATAACTATATTATCACTTCCATTACTACTTAGTCTTTCTACTGCTAGGCTTCCTGAAGTGAATTCCCCTGAAGTATCTGTATATGAAAATGTAATTACATTATTACTTGAATTAAATGTTAGGCTTTGTTCTAGTTCAGAAGTATCTTCAAAATCATCCCAAGCATTTCCTGCAGCCTCTCCAATTGTAAATGTTAAAGTGAATGGTGCAGATTCACCAACTACTTTTTGGTCATTAGTAGTTAAAACCGTAAATGATTGTTGTTTTAATATGAACCTATAATCTGCTGTTTCAGTTTCAAAAAATCCAATACTACCCCCATTATCATCTGATTTGGCAACTTGAACTATTCTAAATGCCCCTTCACCAGGGTAGAATCTTTCAGTATAAATTAAAACATCTGGAACGGGTAATATATTTGTATCTTGAACTTTTAATATAAAACTTGTTGAAGAGCCAGAAAGAAGCAAAGCTAATTCAATATCTTGACTTACATTACTTATAGTATCATTTTGAAACCAATAATTTCTTTCAACATAAGTAGAAGGGATTGGATGGTCATAAGTTACTTGTCCATCAATGAAATGAGTTGCATTTGGAGTTATACATAATGATTCTGAACTTACACTTCCTGCAGAGATATTTGTTTGTCTTTTTACACTACCACTTCCCAACCAAGTTAAGAAATCTCCATCCCAAAGAAAAGGATCTATTACAGATAAATTTTGTTCATCAAAGGCTGTGAAATTTAATGCAGGTGTTGTGAATGTTGCATCACATTCTTCTATATGAATTTTTGTTACATTCTGCTGCCTTTCAGAAGTGTTTAGGCTTATAGAATCTGTACCATTAAATATTGTTATACTCCAGAAAAAGGTTTTATTTTCAGTTTCATTAGCATCACTAACTAAAGGTATATCAATAACATTCATTAAGGTACAATTTCCATCTTCAGTACAGGTGGCGGTACTTCTATCACTAACTCCATTATAAATTAAAAATGAATTAATAGTTAAAACATCTATATCCGTAGTTAAATTTAATTCAAACTCTTCTGAATCTGTTTCAAAAACTTCTAGGTTAAATGTTACATTTTTTTCTAAAAAATCATAAGTCCATGAAGTATTCTTAAAATTGATATTTCCTACACTATCATTGGCATAAACTCTTAAGGATTGGAAACCTTCAACAGGGGTAAATGTTGTTGTATTATCTCCACAAGTTAGAGAAGTGTTTATAGTATTATATTCAAAAAAACAAGAATCTAGGTTTGTATCATTTATACTCCAATTTAAATCTAAGGTATTTCCAAATGCAAAGGAAGCTACTGGTCCATCAGGAAAAAGTATTGCTATTTCGGGTCCAGATACATCAACACTAGCAGTTCTATTTTCACTAGCAAAACCACAATCTCCGTCAGTATCACAACCTTGTATTGACCAGGTAATGAATTCACCATCTGTGAATGTCTCGTTGAAAGTTGTTGTATTTGTAACACCCGTTATAATATTTGTTTGATTCCTTTCAAAAGTTCCACTTGCATTATGATATAAACTCATATTAACTAATGTTGCTCCACCAACTACTGTTGCACTTGCATTAAATTCTATCTCAGTTGAAGGAGATACAAAATTATCAACAGGAGAGTTTAAGGTTACACTGCTTGTTGTTAGGTTTCCAAAGCTAATTCCAGCTCCACCATTCCATAAATCAGTTATTTCTGTTTGGGTTAATACTCTATTCCATAAACCTATTTCATCTAATCTTCCCTCAAAGCAATTATTGAAATCAAAACCACACCCCAAGAATAGTTGGTCTGCATTTGTAGAAACTACAGTGGAATAAGTGGTGCTTCCATCTATAACCCCATCAACATAAATACTCATGTTACTTGCATCTCTATCATAAGTTGCTGTAATCATGTGCCAGGTACTATCTTCTACATCTACAGTTCCAGTTACACTTCCATCAGCATTATTTAATCTAAATAAAGGAAGCCCTGCTCCTGTTGTGAAAATACTATATGCACCAGTATCTCCAGTTAAAGCTCCCTTTTGAATTATTCCTAATCCAATACTAGGAGTTATATTAACCCACACATTTATGGATAGAGTATTTGTAAAATCTAAACTAGGATCATCAGAAACATTTACCATTTCATCATTAGAGTTATCAAATTCAAAAGAATTATTTATTATTCCTATAACCCCTCTGGTTGCTCCACTATTCGTTCCATTATTTATTCCTACACTATCTGTAACATCTCCTGTAGTTTGATTAAATGTCCAAAAAGAAGTTGCTCCTGAACCACCCCAAATAGACCATTCATCTGTCCAAATACCTGAAGTTAAAACTTGCCAGTCATAAGTCCACTCTGCTTTTTTCTTTCCTTTTAATTTTATTTCATAATTACCGATAGGCATTATAGTTCCTAAATCATAAGGTTCCCATTCTTTAATATATTCAGTATGACTTCCAATCTTAACCCTGCTACATTCTAGATAATTGCTACCATTAACATTATTCTGATTATTACATTGTAATTCGTAATCATTTACTTCTACTGCTTCTTCTCCAGTTTTAATTAAAAATTCATAGCTTCTTATGTTTGAGAGTTCTTTTGATCCATCATCATATAATCTATAAAACCTAACATCATCAATTAGGGAGGTTTGTTTATAGTTTGTTATTTCTTTCACAGCTTCACAATCATTACCACACTTAAAAGTATTTGATTTTAAAGTTACATCTTTTACTTTCCCTAAATCCCATAATTTTAAAATACTATCTTTAATATGGTATGTTCCATATTCTCCTTCTTCTTCTACAAAGGCTTTTGTATTATCCCACCTCCAATCTGACTCTTGAATTTGTAATGCAGAGACCATTGTGATTGTCATAAGCATTACTATTAAAAACAAAAAAACTTTGATTGTAGGTATGGTTCTGTGCGTTTCATTAGTATATTTTTCACTCATTTTATAGTTGTCCCCCTGAACTTCTCCCAAAACTGGAGAATTTAGCGAATACAATTACCAGGCTTACAGCACCAACTGCAATGATAATTGTTAATAGATTATCAAATACAAGATTTATTAATGTTTGACTGGCCATAGTATCTGCAAAGATTGAAATATTTCTAATCTGGTCATAAGCATTTCCTAAATAAGTTCCAATGAATACAGTTAGGATTAAGAATAGTATATATAAAAACATGAAGATTGGGTGAACTCTAATTAAGAAAGCTGATATAAATGTGGAGATTGATAGCCCTACAAACAATAAAAAGAATCCTCTTTGTATTTGAATCGTTCCAAAATCCTCTAATTGTGATATTGCATCTGCTCCTTCAACAGAAGCATTCATTCCTGCATTTCCTAAGCCATTAGTTATCTGAGGAATAATGAAGGCCATTATAAATAATCCAACCCCAAGTATGAATACTAAAATTAAGAATGTAAAGATGTCTGTAACATCCCCTCTTTTATTCATATTATTTCTTTTTAAAATTTTTAAATCTTCCACTTTTATTTTTCACCTTTAGGTTTCTAAGACTTATATCATCATTTAAATTAAAATTTAACTTAGGTGTTAAATCAATTTTATTTTTGAATAGCATCCTAGTAAAATTTATTTGACTAACCCTAACCCCTAGTTTTTTTTGTATCCTTTCTCTAGCAGGTTCAAAAGTATTTCTAAAGAAATCCATATCAACATTAATTAATACTTTCTTATTTCTTACTGCCATGTTGTATTATATTTTATAAAGTTTAAAAACAATTTCTAAACCCTAACCCCAAAGTAAATTGCAATAACCCCAATAACTAAGAAAAAAGAATATATGACCATAAGGTTTTTATCTTTAACTAACCCTCTCTCTTTGGTATAATATAGGGGAAGAAATTGAACTAATGAGAATGGATGTCTAACCATAAACCTTATCATATCCCAAGTTCTTATTTGATCTTGTGTTGATAAATCATGTATGAAATCATGTTTATTTAATTTAGGATTATTAGTATGTTTTACTTCATGTTGGATTAAAGCTCTCTTTAACTCAGGGTATTTATCTAAATGCCTATTCAACTCTATAGTTCCATCTTCAAATCTATCTGCTATTCCATAACCTCTAGAAATTATCTTTAGTTTTTGTTCTGACATTTTAATTAATCAATCCCATCATCTATTAGTCCTCTATCTTTCCAATACAGTTCTAATGCAAATTTTATTAGGTAAACTATTAATCCAATAGCTCCTACTGAAACTAATGCTATAAAAGTTACATAAAGTGTAGAATAGTTATTTATAATAGTGCTGAAAGTTCCAAAGGATAATTCAAGAACATTTAATACCATTCCAAATGCAAAGACCATTAGTATAACTGCAAAGGATAGGAATGCTAAAGAAACCCAGCCATTATTTAATTTAAAACTTAAAGAAACACATAGTCCTGCAATTAAAGTAATCATTAATACTGAAATAAATAGTATAATTCCCTGGCTTGTTTCCATTGGTGCTGAACCATTTGGAGTTACTTGATAGAAAAAAGTATTACTACCTGAGGAAGTTGTATTAGTACAATCCACTGTTGTTTCATAAACTCCGTTTGAATCTGAATTAGTTTCATTTAAAGAGAAATTATAATAAACATTTCCTCTTATCATGGATTGATTATCAATTATTAATTGTTCTGAAGGTGATAGGATAGTAACAGCACAAGCAAAATTAGAATCACATACCGCACCTTCAACTCTACACTTTTCAAAGATGGTTAAGTTAGTATCTATTTGATGATAAAATCTTACATCCTCTTGCTGTGCAGAAACAATATTAATAGAAAGTAAGACAAATATAAAGGTGAATATTAATAATGAGTTTAGGATTATTTTATTTTCCATATTGTATAATAATTAATGATATTTAAAAACAATTTCTAAAAACAAAGATTATGAACAAACACTAGATAGTTTAGTCCACAATACTGCAAAACCTACAAAGCAACAAATAACTACAATTCCAATAGATATTGGTGCAGAGTATTGCCTAAGCATTGATTGTATTGTATAAGCATTTTTAGCAGCTTCTTCCCATGCAGCCTTCCATGCTTTATTTAATCCAGTCTCAGTCCTTATATTTAATATTGATTCTTTTACAGTAACAGTCTCATACATAATATTACCATCGGCATCTAGTTTGATTTCTCCATTTTTATCTTTTAAAGGTTTATCAGTATCTTCATAATCTACTTCCATTTCATTCCAACTACTATTCAGAACAGGTCTAAAGTCTTCAGGCCCTGCTTGGATAACAGTTATTAAACTTGAACCTTGCATATACCTTCTAACGTCAAATATCTTAATAGGATAAGGTTTAGCAAAGGTTCCCATCTTAGGTCTTCTAATAAACACCACCCCTTTTTTTGCATCATAGAATCCTTTTCCCCATTCACCCTGAGTTATCATACCATCAGACCTAGTTAGTTTAATCTCAACATCAAGGTTCCATTTCTTCCTCTTCCACATTATATACCAGATTGTTCCAATAACTAAGAAAACTGCGATGAATGCAAGGAGAACCCAGACCATTACAAATACTGCACCTTTTCCGCCTTCACCAACTGTACTTATTATATCTCCGATACCAGCCATATTATTTTTTCTTTAACCTCTCTTCTAAGAATTCTTCGTTTTCTTCAAAGAACTCTTCTTCTCTTTTTTTAGTTCTACATTCATTTAAAATTAGAGCTATGAAGATAGCTGCAATCATTAAAATATTAGCCACAATAAACGGAAAATATATCCTAGATATTTTTAATAATCCAAGAGACAGTGATACAAGATATTTATTTGCGAAGTTAATAAAAAAACAAATTAATACAGTATAGGCTACAAACAATGAACATCTAAAAGTATTTATTTTAGATAAAAATATGTTCTCATTAATAACTCTTTGATTAAATTCTATCTTATCTAACTGACTCAACCCATCAACTCTCTCCTTCAATAAATCTTCTGTATATTTTTTACTAAACATATTATATTATATCTCAAATTGCTTATAAACAAATGTAATAATTACCTCCAAAATTGGACAGCATCTTTCCATCCTTTTTTAGTTTCCTTTGTTAAGTCTGCACTTACCTTCATTGATCCGAATACTCTTCTAGAGAAAGTTCCATTCATTGCTTGTTTAAATGTTGCAAAACAAGCTATACAAATTATATTCCCTATCCTATACATTTCAGTATAATCATCAACTATTCCATATTTCTCGTCATTAACTGTAAGATCCATCTTTATATAAGTTATTATCATTTGCATCATGTTATTTATTTCACCTGAAGTAAAATTACTCATAGAAGTATTTTGACTTAATATCACACCAAGGAATGAAACAAAATTAGATATTAATTCCTCATTAACATTCTTGGAATATTCCTTAGATATTGGAACCCATTTTCGGGTATAAGGATCTTTCTTCTCCCCCCTTATTCTATGTTCAATATCTGTTAAGAGGTTATCAGGGTTAAGCTGGTCTAATAGATTTGCAGTTCTTTCTTCTCTCATCTGGTCTGCGTAAATAGCATTAGGGTCATTTTCTATCTTCTTATCTTCTTGATTAAGTTGTCTATTTAGAAATTGTGATTCATCCATAGTAGAGTTATATTAAAAATGCTTATAAACAAATGTAATAATTAACAATACCGAAACATTTAAAAGCTATACTTTTGTTAGTTAAAGTATAGTAAATAATAGGAGATAAAAAATGGAAATAAAAAACATACAAAGAATAGAAAGAAAGTCTGTATCAATTGGTATTAGAACTTTCCCTAAATATTCTAAATGGATGAAAGAAAACAAGGTAAGTCCTACTGCTTTATTTAATGAAGCTGTTAAGGAACTTATGAAGGAGAAACAATGAACACAATGCAATCCTTAGGATTACTAGGGATGGTTATATTTGGGCTAATAGTTATAATAATGATATTAACAGGAAATGCCCATTATATAATTGCTATTCCTGAAGGTAGCCAAAACTTCTATATGCAATCTAACCCCTTCTTTGATTTTTCAGTATTAATGGTTTTTTCAAGTCTCTTGTTTGTAGCATTTGGAGTAACTACTAAATAAGAAAATCAACCTGGAACAAATCTTATTCTACCAGGTAATATTCCTAATCCTCTTACCTCTTTAGGTAAGGCCCCTGTTATACCTCCAAACTGAAATCTTGCGATTCCTGTAAGGCTAGGTTTTATTGGAGTTTTCCTTCTCTTCTTCTTTTCTTTTTTCTTAACTTTCTTTTTCTTTGGTTTTCTTCTTCTAATTGGTTCTTCTGTTATCCCAGGAATAACTACAGAAGGAATTATAGGAATAGCTCTTGCTCTCGAAGGTCTTGAGGTTATAGAACTAATATCTGAAACAACACTCCTTCTTGGAGTAGATATTAATGAACGAATATCTCCTATTTCTCTAACCCTTCTTGGCCTTCTTGTAATAGATGAAATTATATCTTTTGAACTTGGTAAAAATCCTCTTAAAGAAACATCTGAAATTAATCTCCTTGAACTAACGGGAGAAATAATACTACTTCCTATTTGTCTTTCAATCGCCGAAGAACTAATTAATAATTCAAATGGAGATACTGCACCTGTTCTTCCTATTCTTGAACTACCTAAACTTCTAGCAATATCAGAAGCTTTTGGTAATCCTGTAACTCCTTTAACCCCTTTCCCTCCTAATGCTTCAAATTCAAAAATAGGTATTCTTCTACCTTCAAACTTTATAAAAAATCTTTTTGCAGTTGGTTTTAATATTGTTCCAAAAGGAATTATTGCTTCTTTTTCTGTTTTAATAAAAGGAATAAATGATCTACCTTTAGGTGCAGTTTCAAAGAATTGTTGAACTCCTTTTATTTTACCTGGTTGAATTATTTTTGTTGTAGATTTTAATCCAGGAACTAAACTAAAATCTTGAGGAGTTATCCTAAATAAAGAAGGTCTTAAAGTTTGTCCAAATAAATCTAAAGAAATTAATTTTTGACTTTCTCCACCAACTCTTAAAAATCTTGGAGATACTTTTGGAGCTTGAAACAATCCAGGTAATTCAGAAGTTCCCCTCCTTATAACTAACTCTCCTATAGGTCTTGCAGAAGCTGTAAAACCTGCAGGTCTCAACTCTCCTGGAAGTAAGGGTTTAAACTCTCCTAATAATTCTCCTGCTGTTTGTCCTCTTCTTATAGTTGGGAAAGTTTGTCCTGCAAAAAATTCTGGGGCAACTATTTGTTCTGTTGGTAATTGTCTTAATCCCCTAGTCCTAAAAATATCAACTCCTTTTTGAATTAGTGTTGGAGCTTTTAATATAGCTAATTCTGTTGTAACAAAACCTAAAGCAAAAGCCCCTTCTTGTTCTAATATTCTACCCACTCCTCCTAAGGCCTCAGGTAATCTTGTAATTCCTTCTAAGGTTCTTCCTATCGTTTCAACAGGTTGTTGAACTATCTGTTTAGCAAATCGTCCTGTGCTAATAACTGAGGTACTAACCCCTGCTCCAAATCCTCCTAATTGTCCTAATAAACTAAACTCTCCCTTTGTGCTTTCTGTAAATGCTTTTTCCCTTAATTTTTCTATTCTAGTTGGAGGCGTTAATTCAAAAACTTGAGGTAATGTTTCTTCAAATGGGGTGGGTTCAGGAATTATTGCTTTCATGGGTGTTACATCTTCTAATATTAATTCAGGAGATATTTGAATAGGAGGTTCTCTTCTCGCCCCAATATCTAAGGTTAAAGGAGTTTGAAAAATTGGTTGTTCAAATAACGTTTCTCTTTCTAATTCTCTCCTCTCCCTTAATCTCTCTTTTTTTCCAACAACAATAATATCTCCTGTTCTTGTTTCTCGAAAAAATAAAGGTTTGTCTTCAAATGGAGAAGTTGCACCTGGAAAAAATTGTTCTTGTGTTGCTGAAGTGGAGAATGTAATCCTCCCTTCTCTTTGAACTTGAGGAGTTATAGGTTTAGATATTTGTTGTTGGATTGTTTCTCTTTCTCTTGCAATCCTTCTTTCTACATCTTGCCTTTCCGAAACCCGAAAAGCCCGAACTTCCAACCTTTGCCCTTCTCTAATAAATGCAGCTAAAGAACTTTCAGAAACACTGCCAGTTCCTATCTGTTGTTGTGCTTTTTGTAAACTTCTAACTCTTGCCCTCACAAGTTCGCTTCTTCTTTGAAAATCTGAATTAATTGCCCTCCTTCGATTGACATCAATATTCCCTGTTTCTGGATCTCGTTGTTGTGCTATTGTTGCCTGTCTTTCAATATCTAAATTTTGAACTTCTTGATTTCCTGCTGTGATTTGGCTTTGGATATCTGCTCGACTAACCATTATTTTTTCTTCCAAAAATTTATCATACCTTATTATAATTAATGATATTTAAAAACAATTTCTAAATTAGGGGTTTTCATTATTACATTTGTTTATAAAAAAAATTGAAGTATTTGATATATGGAAGATAATGATTATGATCAGATAATTGATGGTGGTGCTGAGTATTCTGCAAAGAGCGACTTCTCAAAACCTAAGATAGTTTTCACAGCTAATGAAATTTGTATACAGTTAAGATCAAAAGAAATGAAGCGAGGATATTTCAACACGACTATAAGCAAAGATGGACTTCCAATTCGTACTTGGGTTGAAGATACACGGAAAGCATATTGTTCTTCAATCATAGCACTAAGTTCCTTATTAACTCCAGAGATACTAGAAGATGATTCATTTTCAGAACAAGAAAAAAAGTTTAAAGATAATCCTAAGAATAAGGATAAGGTTTATAAAAATCCAATAGATAAGGTAGAAGAAGATATTGATAAATGCTTTAAGAAATATGCTTACTATGTTTTAGAACCTAAGAATATTAATGGGAATATAAATTATATTAAAACAGATAAATACTTTATGCCAGAGGTTGATGAAGTAGTTAGCATAAGAAAGGTGTTCCCAGATTTCAGCGAAGAACTTATTGAATCTCCTGGTTGTTGGAATAAATATATTAATGCTTATTGGAATGAGATGGTTATACATCAAGATAAATTATTCAAAGAACTTATGAGGATTATCCATCGAAAAAATTATTTTAAGAATAAAGGTGGATTTGGTAACTGGACTAAATAAAAATGACTGAAGCAAATCTTAATCTAGAAGAGATTCCAGAAATGGGAAAGGTCCTAGATTATATCACATTAAGATATAAGAATGGGCTTGGAACTAATATAATTGTAACAGGCCCAAGTGGAAGTGGGAAAAGTTATGTTTGTGAAAGGGGAGCTGAATTATCAAGTAAAGTTATAAATGGTGAAAATAAGAAATTAGATAAGAAACATATTCTAGATACCCCCTTAAACATAATAGGTTTTGTAAAAGATTCCCCGCCAGGTTCTCCAGGGAACATGGAAGAAATAGGATCTGTTTATAATTCTAGAAGGTCAATGGTGTCTGAGAATGTAGATATAAATAGAATCCTTGATACCATAAGAAAAAAGAAGTTAATATTGTTCTGTAACTGTCCTTCCATAAAGACTGCTGATAAGGCCTTTATTAGACACGCACATATCTTTATAGAAATAATGGGAATAATAAAAACTAAAAAGGTTTGTATATTCAAAGCATTCAAATGTCAATACAATAGTTCAATGGATAAGATGTATAGGCACTCTTTCAAAGATAAGCGGGGGCATGATGTAAAGTTCTTCTATTCAAGAATGCCTTCAGATTATTTAATTAAGATGTATGAAAACTCTAAGGATTCTTTTCTTGAAGATTTATATAATAAGATAAAGGATAGAGCGTTAGAAAAGGAGGCAAAAGAAATGAAAAGGATTAAGGATAAATCTAAGATCTATATTGCTAAAGAACTAACAGACCTTCAGAAGAAAGTATTTGATATGAGGTTCCTAGATAACATGAAACAACAAGAGATAGCGGATAAACTGGGCATTGCTAGGAGCGGTGTTAGTCTTCACCTAACGGCTATAAAAAAGAAAATTAACATTTCCGAAAAAACCGAAAAAAGTTAGCTAACCGAATAGGGTGCGCAGCAAATTAATTCATTATGGGACACAAAAATAATCCCCAATATAAAGACTAAGCATACCACTAACCAAAGGGTTTATATACTATAGTATCTAGTGTATAGTATGGAAAATGATATTAAAAAAAGGATAGTTGAAAGAGTGGAAGTCTTTATAGGATGTCCGCATTGTAATAGGGAGATTGTTGGTTCAACAAAAAAGCAAGTGTTATATAATCTTAATGTTCATATTAAACAAAAACATAATAGAGATGAGAATTAAAATCACCACTCAAAAAGGAGGTACAAGAAAATGAATGAGACAGAACAACAACCAATTTTAGATCTTACACAAGATCAGAAATCTGAAGTAACTCCAAAAACCTATATGGATGTTAATATGGATTTCACAGATTTTGATTTAGGATTAGGATTTTAAATCCTTCCTATATTAAGGAATTGATTATTACATTTGTTTATAAATATTTTTAAGCTTCTGGTGATATGGCATTTGCATTATCACCTGGAGCAACAACTTCAATAGGATTATTTTTAGTAGTTGGATTTTGTGTTTGGAAATTTTTAATACAACCAATTGAGAATGCAGGTAAGCCTATTGAGCCTTCGGAAGAAGAGCCAGAGGATTCTCTATATTAGGTAAATAATAAAAGCTAGTTCTTCTATTAGTTTTCCAACCTAGAATATCAGTTGCCCTATACCAAGGCAATTCTAAGTATTTAACTTCGTTCCACTTTAATAATTTTTTAAGGCTATGAGATACTAAAACTATTTCAAGTTCTAGAGCCTCGGCTATCTGCCTTGCACTTTGAGGAATTTTCACCTCTTCCAAATAAGTTATTATTTCTCCTTGGCTAATTTTAAATCACCTATTTCTCCCAATCTATTACTTCCAATATAAAATACAGGTTCTGTTCCCTTAGGATAATTATGGTAGTTACCTTCACCATCAAAACATGAGCAACTCTCTAAAGGAGTATTTTCTATTGCATAATTAACTGGATCACTTTTTATCTCTTCTATATTTTTGATTACGACTATTACTGTGAATAATAAAACACCAACGGTAATTGCTAATACAATTGTAAATGCAATTTGGATAATTTCTTTTCTTGTTATTTTTGTGTCATTAGGTTCCATAATATTTTTATTATTGCGTAAGGAATTAATATTGGTAAAATCCCCTTCCAATCTTTTATATAATAGGCCCAAGCTAAAGCAAATAAAAAAACAACTGCAAATAGTTTGCTAAAGCCAAATCCCATTTTGATTTATTTTGAAGATATTTAACTGTTTAAAATTTCACTTAAAGCTTCTTCAACAGTAACTAGATTAACTTTTGTTCCATCTTCATCAGTATAACTTCTAAACGATTGTACTGGAAGTTCTTTTACTACCATAATTCTTTCTTTTTGCTTAGCTTCAATTTCAGGAGCTTCTTCACTAGTTTCTTCTGCTGATTCTTCAGCTTCATCTTCTGCAGCCTCAGGAACTTCTTCCTTAGATTTTGTTCCTGCAATCTTCTCCTTTATTTCAGCTATTTCCTTAAGTTTATCTTCATTGCTCTTTTCCTTCTTCTTTATCAACGGTTGTAACATTTTTATTATCTTCAAGAATTTTATCTGGACCTGTTTCTATTGGAATCGAATCCACTAAATCATTAACTTTCCCTTGAACATCAGACATAAGATTAGTCATGCTTCTCTTTGCTGCCCACTTTGCTATTGGCTTTGCAAATAGAACTAAAGCTACGATTGTGGAAATAATCCCAAAAACAAATCCTTGTATAAATCCCATTTAATTTTTAATAACCTCCTTTTTGATATTTTTAAATAGAACATACTTCTGACAATATTCTGGAAAAGACACGCAGAGTTGAATCTTCTTATCCTCACATTCATGCCAATATCTACATTCGTCATATTTTGTATAAAGAGATCTATTTTCCATTTTATTTAAGCCCCTTATCTATCTCTCTTTTTGCTAGGATAATAATCCCAAAAAAGATTATTGCCCCTCCAACTCCTAAAAATATTATGGGCCAGTTCATTTTATCTTACACCTACTATGGCCTCCTTTTTTAAATGGGAACCCTTTATTTCTCTTCTTTTTCTCTTTGCTTGTGTTTCTTTTTTCTGTCATTTTTATGTTTATCTTTATAATAAAAGTTAAATATTCTTCCCTATTGCTTCTTTACTATTACCTTCACTTTGTTTATCTTTAAGGTAATCTTTTATTGCATTTATCTTATTACAATTATTAAATCTCGTTCTTATTATTAAAAATAAGAATGATTCTATCATCCCTCTTTTCCAAGGGTCTTCTTCAGGAATATAAGAATAATATTTTGCAGCCCCTTTAGGAATACAAGTATTATAATTTTTTTCAAAATAAGTACCCTTATCTTCTATCTGCAATCGCCCATTATCATTAGCTCCCCCAGAACTAGGAATATCCTTATCTAATTTAGCAAAATTATTTTCTTTTGTTGGTTTTAAAATTTTTATTTTTTCAATTTTCATTTGAAACCATAAACATCTCCTAAAATTTTAATCATTAGTATTTTATCCCTTCTATCAAATATATTTGGTGAGCCATAATGTTTTAAGTAGGTATTAAAATCATGGCCCAATCTTGTACAAATCTCTTCTGCAGAAATATCCAAAGCTTTAAGCCAATTACCATGTGTCTTTCTAATATTATGTAATCCAAAATTCCAATCATCTTCAACTACGCCTTTTAGTTTTCTTCTAAGCATTTGCCAAACTGATTGCTTAGTTACTGGAAACAATAAATCATTATCTTTAATATAATTTCTATTAATATATCCTTTTACCTTCCTAGTATATTGAGAACTAACTGGTAGGGTTCTAGCTTTTCCAACACTCTCTCCTTTTCTAGCTTTTATTTTTGTAACTCTTAATGTAAGATTATTTCTGGTCCAATCAAAATCTCTTGGTTTAAGATTTAAAGCTTCTTCAATTCTTGCCCCAGTTTGTATTAATGTTTCAAAAAGTATTCTCTTCTCAGGTTTTATGTTTTCAATAAAATCTCTCCACTCATTTGGGAAAAAAAACCTACTACGATCATCCCTTACAGAATATTTTTTACCGTCACTTTTGATTCCTTCCTTAAGTCCCTCACGAATAGGTTTTAAAGTTAAACGTTTCTTCTTTTTTATATTCATCATCTCTTTTGTTTTATTTATCTTTATGTTAAAAGATAAACACTATTTATATAGTTTTCCATTTTTACTAGTTGTTCATAAAGATAATTAACAAAGAGTTAATATCCGTAACTCCTCCCAAAGCCTTTTTTAGATTTCTTTACTGAACATAATGTGCAATTACAACTTTCTAAATGTGGTTTAGCTTCCTTGTACAAACTCACTCCACAAAAAGGACAAAACTTTATAGGATATTCAACTAAGTATGTTTTTGGTTGGAGCTTTCCTTCTTTCTCTGTATGTTTTAAATAAAGAATCCATTGCTTTTTTCTTTTATTAAACTCTATCATTGCTCCATAACATTTTTGTATGCAAGTATGTTCAGTTTTATTAGTTGCCATCTTTAACCTTCTTCTTAGCTTTATCTTTGAACAAAACTCTACATCTAACACATCTTCCCTTATCATCATAAATCATACAATAACATCCTTTTTTATGTAATTTTTCTTTTATCATCGTTCATCAATTAGATTAAATTATCATATTCTCCTTTTTCATAATCTTCCTTCTCTATTACCATTTTTTCTCCACAATCTTCACATTCAATACAAAGATTTCTACCACTATCATTATTTTGTTTAATCAAAAAACTTTTACATTTAGGACATTTCTCTAAAAATGTATCTTTTGTAAATTCTACCATCTTTCATTTAGAAGATTAAAAGCCTCCATCTATTATTTTTAATTTTGCAAACTCTTGCTTAGATCCCTTCTGCCAAACATAATGGGCATATTCTATTGAATCTGTTTTTCCATCATTAGTAAAACTCATTCTTTTTCTATGAACAAAAATATATTTAGGAATCCCAACTTCTTTCCAGAATTTTCTATTTTCAGTTATTCCCCCCATGAAATTAAGTCTTTGTAACATTATTACAAACCCATTATCCCTTACATCTTTTAATGCTTTTCTTATTATATCTCTTGAAATATCAAAAGGAGGATTAGTTATTATTATTGTTGGTTTATCTATCGTGTCTTTTACAACATCATATTTCAAATAATCTGCTTTTAGATTTGCTAAGCTATCTGGTCTGATGTCAATAGTTCCAACATTAAAATGTCCCAAACTCTTTAAGGCATCAGGATAACTCATCGGGATATTTCCTTCTACTTCTCCACCTGCACAAGGATCTAAAATATAACATCCATTTAGTGCATAAGGTTCTGCTTTTTCAAACTCTTTTAAAAATATTATAATTTCCTCTATAGGTGTTATGTAATAATCATACTTATGATTTTTTCTTGATTCAGATCTGTTTGTGCTACTCATTTTTTATTCCTGTCATTAAAAGATTAAATCTTTATTCCTAATCTCTTTAATTTATTTCCTTGAGTATCCTCTATCTTAGCTTTAACACCATACCAACCAAATCCTATTGAAAATAATATCATCATCCCAACTAATATTGCTCCTTGGTTTCCAATAGTAATTTGATATATTCCTCCGAATAATATCATTCCTAATGCTGATAATATTGTTTTTGTTGTGTTTTCCATGTTGTCTTTATTTTAAAAGAGTTAATTACTCTTTTCAACCTCAAATCTAGCATCCCACTTACATTTACAATTAAAACATTCATAATTACTTACTATTTCTGCATTATTAGGTTGCCAGTTTGTTGAAGGTTTATTATAAAATTTACAATTAGGACATTGGTCTTGTTCTTTGTTTAATATTGTTTTTATCATTTTGTCTTTCGTTAATTAGATTAAAAGCTCTCATCAAGAGTATATTTTAATCCATGAATATAACTTTCTCGGCTCATAGCTGTTGCCCAGTTTTGTTCAGCTATTGCTTTAATTAGCTCATCTTTAGCTTCACTCATTTCTTCTCTTATTTCTTGTTCTTTTTTCATTTTATATCCTCCATTTTATTTAATGTATTATTTCTAAGATTAACCACTAAGAGTTAATCTTATTTTCCCTCCAACTTAATTCTATTATAATTACAAATAATGAAGTTATTACAGCAGGATAAACATATTGAAAAAAGATTGATATGAACATTCCCATTAACAATATAAAAATAATAGTTCCTTTCTTTTCTATGTTATATATTTTTCCTTCCATTTTGTCTTTTAGTTCTAAGATAAACTTAAAAGAGTTCAAGTCTTTGTTGTTCTAATTTAATTTCAAATAATCTTGCGATCTCTTCTAAATCCATTATTTGCAAGTCTACACATTCTTTCTTAAATTCTAAATAATTTTCTATAAATTGTTTATCCATTTTTATTCTTTTGCCTCCAAGATTTCATCTCGCCCCCCTTTAATTAGGTTCTTCTTTACTTTCAACCATTGATGATTTTCAGGTGCAAAGGCTATTTGTATCTGCTCCCAATTAGTTAAGTCAAATTTGCATAGAGGTATAATATGATCTACATGATAATCTTTCCTGTTCTTAGGGAAAGGTTTAAGCTTTTTTATAATACCTTCCCAATCAATACAATATTTAGCCATTGGATTCATAACCCTTCCAGTTTTAAGATAATATCTTATAACATAATTTAAGGAAGTTCCCAACTTAACTCTCATTCTAAAATTCTCATCTAAATGGTATCTTCTCATTGTATATTCTTTTTTTGTTTGCTTAGCCTTTTCTTTATTTTCCTCATAATACTTTTTGCTTTTCTTTTTTCCCTTCTCAACATCATCATAATACCTTTTAATATTTTTATCTTTTATCTTTTCTTTATCTTTCAAGTATCTTCTTCTGTCCCTAGCTTTCCATTCATCAATATTCCTCAAATAATGGTATCTTGCATTATGGGCTGAGTTACAAAACTTTATCTTTCTAGGAGGAAGTTTCTCACCACATAATAGGCAATATTTATTCTTTTTACTTTTACTTAACATCTTCTTTCTCCTTGAGTTTATCTTCCTCTGGTTCTGCATAATACATTTTACATTTATTACAATATAAAGTTCTGTAAACCTTCTTTATCTTCTTCACTTTCTTTAAACATTCTGGACAATGATAATTTCCAGTTTTCTTACTTTTCAAAATTCTTACTAATTTTATTTCCATTTACTCTCCTCTCCTTTTGATTATATTCTTATAACACCAACCATAACCTGCAATAAAACCTATTGTAAACCCGATTATAATTCCTATTGTTATTTCCATATTCATTTTAACTCTTTATCCTTAAAGTTTAATTTATCTGAATCCTTAAATGCTATCCAAAAATTTAATACCATAAAAAAACTATTTATTAAAAGTAATACTAACAAAGCCATATCTTTGTTTTCTGAGAAAAATATAGCAAGTATTGCAACAAATGAAAACATCCCTAATCCAAAGTGTAATCCTTTTACCATTTAATCTTTCCCCTTAGTGATTTTAATTAATTTGTTTTTTATTTCCCTTTCATGATCTTTAATACCTTCTAATCTTCTTTTCTTAATTTCTTTCAACTTGTTTATCATTATTTCTTCAAACTTCTCTGGTAAAGATTTATCTAATCCAACAAGAAACTCTGCCAAATTCTCTTCAGGATTCCAATCCTCTATTGCTGAACCTAAATCTAGTAGATACTCTATTTCCTCTTCTAAAGTTATATAATATGGTTCTGTCTTAATAAATCCAGCCCAAGTTAAAAAGGTCCTATAACTCCTAAAATATATTTTCTCTCCTTCTATTTTATATTCTTTTATTTGTTCTCTCATTTTAACTCTTCCTCTTTTAAGTTTAAATCTCCAAAAACTTCTCCTATTTTAATTTCTTTAGCCTTACAATTATCATCCTTAAGTATTGGAAAATATCTTTGCTCACAATCTAATTCTACAAAGTGATAATCTCCTTCAGAATCCTTACAGATTTTAGCATTATTCCAAAGATCATATTCCTCAAAACCAATTTCCCTACAGGCATTATTTCTCTCTGGAGAATCCCAAGTAACAATCATTCCAGCTATTGCCCAACCTAATAATATCACTAAAGCTGTGAACCATATTATCCATCCCATACTTGCTTTTTTATTCTTTTCCATTTTATTTGTTATCTTTGTGATTAAAGATAAGCTTCCTCCCAAGTCTTATCATAATGTCCCCTGATAAAATCAAGTTCGTTTTTTAATTTAGTAAGATCCAATCTATGCCTTTTTATAATCTCTTTATGATTATTCATTTCAAATAATATTTGTTGTCTTCTTTCTTCTTTTTTCATTTTAAATTTTGTCTTTAATGAGTTTATTTAATTTTTCCTTTCCACAGTTAGCTGAAGTTTTATTCAATAAATCTTTAACTATATCATCTATGAACATATCTGTTTCCATTTTTTTTATATCAAACCTAAAAGTTCCATTAGTTCGATACTCCCACCGATCATATTTTAAATCATGACGTTTATTTTTATCTGCTATCCTAACATAAATTTCGTAAACATTTTTACGTTCTTTTTTAGCAGTAAAAAAACCTATTTCTTCAATGATAATATTTTTAGGCAAACCTTTTTTTATTATTTTTATTACCTTTTCCTTTTCTTTCTTACTCCAAAATCCTAAAAATGAATTTAATAATATCATTCTTTCTTCTCCTTTCTTGGACTATTCCAATATTTATTTTTACATTTAGAGCATGATTTTGGTAACTCACTAGTGATCCAATTATTACCACATCTTTCACAAGTGCAATCATACATTTCTTTTTTTATTATTTTGTAACTCATTTTATAATATTAACTACTCAGGGAGCTTTATAAAGATATAGGTATTATATCGCTACCATCGTAGTGTTTATTCTTAGTGGCTATTCTTTGCCGTTTATGATTTGATTAATATGCCAATTCCAATCGTATTTAAGCAAGTGAATATTCCACATAACCATAATACAAATCTTTCCTTATTTGTCATTTTGTACCCCTAAATTTAGATCAGGAACAAGGGAGTAATAAATATACCCTACGGTGAAGTAGAAGCCCTCCCTTGTTACCTGAATATGATTTTTATTCTTTTCCATCTTACTTGTTATCTTTCACCATTTAGTTCTTATATTCTCCTTTCATTTCTTTAGGAATCTCTGTCATAGACCCAATACCTAATTTATTCCAATCTTCGCCATAAGCACTAATGAATCTTTCCAATCCTGTCTTAGTTTTATTTTTATCTAATACTTTCATCCTTTGGTAAATTATACATTTAGTATAATTCTTTTTACAAACATCAAATTTTTTTACTTGCCCACATTTCTTCCAATAGAAACATTGGATGTCTTCTTGTTTGAATATGTTTTTCATTTTATCCTTGGTTTAAACATTCAACTAAAATTGCATTTACAGTTTGATTTCCAAAGCTTTCATTTAATTGAATAGGTACTTGATTACATTGCACCAATCTTGAAATAAATTCATTAGATATATCAACAGCTCCTTGAACATAATATTGTTGGTTTAATTGATTAGGGCTTGGAACAGGATAATAATAATTAATAATGAAACTTCCAGCTAATATCAAAACTATCAGAGTTATTCCTATGAACAATTCTTTTAAAATGAATTTCTTTTTAGGTTCAATATCAGGAACTTTTTCAAGTCCAGATAATCTACTTTCAAATTTGTTTTCTTCTATTGATATATTTTTTAGTTCTTCCATTTTGATTTGTTCTTGAGTATAATAACCCAAGCAGAAAATTGGTATAAACTGCTTGGGGATTTCTTACCTTCTTATTAAAGAGTCATTTGATAAATATTGCGAAAGCAAAAGATTGATTTTAGACTTTACTTAGTGGGTGGTAATTCAGATTCTTCTTCAACATATTCTACTTCATATTTTGTGTTCAATCCTGAACCAGTTGAAGTTACCTTAACAAATTTTGCTTCAGGTTTTAGCTTTATAATCTTTTGAATTTCACCAAGAACAGTTCCAGCAACTCTATATTCTTGTTCATTAATTACTATAACTTTATAACTAAATTCTTTACCTTCTTTATCAGTTCCAAGTCTATCTTCCATAGGGAAGGATAAATCAACCTTGTCAAGATCAGTTACATTTAGAGTTCGCTTTTGGATATATTCCTTTGCGTTTTCTTTTAGTGTTTTATTTTCCATTGTGTATTTCCCCCATTTTAATAGTATTATGTAATCTTCTATGACATTTAACACAAAGAGTGATTCCTTCGTGATTTTTATAATCTGTATGATGAAACTCTAAGTTCTCTTTAGAACCACATTTTTCACATTTATCTTTTCTTTTTAAATAATCCCACCTTCTTGCATTATATTTTTCCTTATCTTTCATTTCATGTAATCTTTTTTTTCTCCTCATTTCTTTCCATTTTTCAGGATTTTCTCTTCTAAGCTCTTTTAGATACTCTGTATGCTTTTCACCATACTTTTCATATTGCATTTTAAAATATTTAGCCTTTCCTTTACAATCTAATTTATCTATGAATTTATGATAACTCTTTTTAAAATAATCTTTTTTCTCTTCACTATCTAAACTGTCCAAGAACTTATTATAACTCTCTTCACATTTCTCAATATTATTTTTATTCCAATATTTTGAACCACATAAATGAGAGCAAAACTTTCTTTTTGGTTTCTCTATTCCAATATCACAATTTAAACATTTCATTTTTTATATTCCCCATCACTCAATTTTTCTTTAATATTCCATAATCCCATAATCTTATTCTGTGCATTTCTTCTTTCTTCAAAAGATTTAGATTCATCTAGTAATATTGTTCTGTAATAAATTAATTCTTGTTCTGGTGTCATCTTCTTCTCCTATGGATTTTAACTTTCTTATGTCTTGCAAATCTTTGTCCAATCTTAATAATCATTGGACTTGTAACTGGCCCTGCAGTTCCTGGAATTATTAGGTTTATTACTGCAGCAGTATTTGCAATCTTTTCAGGTCTGCTAAGTTTTGATTTAGATATTTTAAGTCCAACCTTGTTCCATCTCTTTTGGGCTTTCCAATCGCTTGAGGTTAAATCTAATGTGTTATTTTGTTTTTTCATTTTAAATCTCCTAACATTTCCATTATTTTCTCTCCAATTTTTAATTAACCTTTGCATAAACTCTTCTTGGCTTACTATCTTATTTTCTTTCATTCTCAAACTAAATCTATCCTTTTCAAATTCATTTTTAGTTTCTTTTGTAATATTTATTGTTTCCATTGTATAATTATTTAGTTATTTAACTATTTAAACTTATAGGTTTTATATCCCTAGTTTATTCACAACACAACTTCTGAAATTCTTCTTCAAACCTTTGCTGCATTTTTAATTGGATTTCTGATTCTGATTTCTTCTTAGCTTTCATTTTATCCCTGATAACATTAATATCAGTTACAAACTTATCAACTAGGCCAATTGCTTCTTCTTGACTTAGGCCAAACTTCTTCATGTATTTATTCCTCAGGATTGTGCCTTCACCTCTTATTAATCCCATTATAGGTTATCTCCTATAATTTCTTCCCTATGAGCTTCTATAAGCTTCTGAAGCCTTATTAGTTCTCGGTGTCTTTTAGTTTCAAAGTGATAATACTTTGGACCTATTAACCAATACTTAATGGGGAACTTTCTTGGGTATCTTCTTAGATCAATACTCATTTTTATCCTCTCTTATTTTCTTTATTATTAATGTTTTTCTTCTGTAACTTGGCCTTCCCCATTTAACTTTACTTTTTCCTTGACAAATGCAATTGTATGCTGCTAACATATCAGGATAATCCTTACTACAGAATTTACACTTAATTGTTCCTTTTTTGATTTGTATTGTGTTTGTCATTGTTTATGGGATTTTGTTTAATTTTTATTATGCTGATTATGAATATTAAGATTGCATTTATTATAAACATTATTTCTGCAGGGTTCATGAAGTTACCTCATACATCTTGTAGGTATGCTTTTTCTTTTTAGATTTGCAGATTGAACAGTAAACTGCTGTGATTTGTTCTATTTTTATTCCATCTTGTTCTGAGGGAATAAATTCGATTGATCCGCATCTTTTGCAATAATATTGTTTGCCTGGTGTTTTAGTCATTTGATTTATTATAATTATTTAATATCATATCAGCAAAGATTTTTAATCCACCAAAATCTCCACACTTATTACATTTAAAAAATCCTAACTTCTCATTAAACTCAAACTCTAAATTACATTTGATACATTTGGTAAAATTATATCTTTCTGCTAACTTCTTTATGTTAACTGATAAGGCCCAACCCATTGCAACTTTTTCTTCTCTCTCTGGAACTTTTAATCCATACTTTTCTCTTGCCACCTTAATAACTTGTGAACCCTTATCTCCTGCAAGGCAACCCCTTCCAGCTTCATTACAATTTATGATCCCATTCATAACTGCAATAAGTTCTGGTGAAGATCCTCCAGAACCACACCTAAAACAATACCAAGTATTCTCTGTAGTATTAATTCTAAAGTTCATTCCAGTCTCTGAACCATGGTCTGGATGGCATCCTTGCAAACAACCATTCCCACAATCATTTAATCCTGCAAAAGACATAACTGCACTTATTGGAATATCTTTTATATCTTCACCTTCCCAG
>SDBT01003034.1_pt1 | contig 29162 bp, 28 predicted proteins | sample 2277101 | NCBI WGS metagenome assembly SDBT01 (sample SAMN10404973, study PRJNA504765) | marine sediment metagenome | isolation source: marine sediment core GS10_PC15, 103 cmbsf | place: Arctic Ocean: Southern Knipovich Ridge | collected 2010
CCGTAATCGTTTTTCCATCCCACGTAAGTTACCGCTCCATCTCCAATACTTACCACTGGAGTACCTAAAGGAGCGGCATAGTCAATACCCAGGTGTGGACGATAGTACTTCAGAATCGGATGGAATCTCTTATAGGAGAAATAAGAACTAATTCTACGATAGTTTAGGGGAGAGCGTAAGAATTTTTTCCTTAATGATTCGCCTTTTATCGTATAATAATCTTTCTGACCTTCCGGGCCTTCAAAAAGTATTGCTGTATGACTTCCCTCTTTACCCAAATATTGGGCAACCAATATCCGTCCATCGGAAAATTCTTCTCCTTTTTTATAAGATTTCTCCCAAACTAACTTGAAAGTATCATCAGGACGGGGTTCGGTCAGGAAATCGACCTGCCAGGCAAATATATCAGCAAACCTCATAATAAGTTCTGGAGATTGTCCAAGCTGAACCATAGACTCATAAAGAGAAGTCTCTATTCTTCCTACCAGTCCGAGAATACGTTTCTCTAAAGGTATTTTCTGATGGAAGGCAATTAGCTCTCCAGAAGGAGATTTCTTAACCCCATATATATCGAGAGGTCCTGAATAGTAATTGAATCCCTCCAGAACCCCGCTTGTAGAGGTGATTATTTCATAACTATCACCTGGGTAGCATCTTCTGGTATCGAAAAGAGGATTGAGCAGTTTTTGTAAAACCAGAATTTCCTTAGGAGAAATTCCGTGGCTACTCAGACAACTGTAAAGGGAATCACCCCGGGCAAATGTCCCTGTGGAGACCACTACTTCCGGAGAAAAGGAGTCGGCCACATCCTTATTCTGAAAAAAGGAGATAAGGATAAATGATCCTATCAGCAAGAAAAAAACCAAGAAAATATAAGCTCTTTTCATTTTTGGTACAAAAGACGCAGGCTGAAGCCTGCGGCTACCCTTTTTTATTCGGTAGTCGCAACCTTCAGGTTGCGTTAATACTCCCCAAGGAGTCGGAAATTGTAGCAAACTCTTCTATGCTTAAGGTCTCTGCCCTGCGAGCGGGTGAGATATTCAATCTTTCCAAGAGTTCCTCTAAAAGATGTTTATCTATTTTTAGAACATTGCTAATGGAATTACTCAATTTCTTCCTTCTCTGGGAAAAGGCTCCATGAACAATTTCAAAGAATAACTTTTTATCTTTTACTTTTATTCTTGGACGCTTTAATAGTTTCAGCTTAATAACAACTGAATCGACATCTGGCCTGGGACGAAATACATTTCTGGATACATTGAATCGCTTTTCCACATAGCAATGATACTGTAGCAGAATGGATAATGAACCATAATCTTTCCCTCCGGGGCTAGCTGTAATTCTCTCTCCTACCTCTTTCTGGAGCATAAAGGTAGCTTCCGACCACCCTTTCATATTTAGTAATTTTATAATGATTGGTGAAGTTATATAATAGGGCAGATTTGCAATAACTTTTACAGACGACCTGGAGCCTGAGCCTAAAAACTGGGAAATATCCAATTTCAAGAAATCTCCTTCTATAATTTCTACGTTTTTGTAATTTTTTAACTCTTCCCGAAGAAAACTACATAGTTTTTTATCAATCTCTACAGCAATGACTCTCTTTACCTGGGAAGCAATCTTGCCAGTCAGAATTCCTTTCCCTGCACCGATTTCCAACACTATATCTTTGGGACTCAGTTCGGCAGAAGAGACTATCTTCCTGGCAATATTATGGTCAACCAAAAAATTCTGTCCCCACCGCTTGCGCGGTCTAAATCTTTCCATTACCATCTTTTGTACGCTCCGATGAATCGGAGCGACTACCGACACCAAAAAATAGGGTAGCCGCAACCTTTAGGTTGCGTCAAGACGCAGACTGAAGTCTGCTACTCCTTTTCTAGACGCAGGCTGAAGCCTGCGACTACCGTTTTTTTTCCATTAACTTTGCGGCTAGTTTTATTGCTTCGATAAAACTCTGGGGATTTGCTTTATTCTGCCCGGCAATATCGAAACCTGTTCCGTGGCATGGGGAAGTGCGCACAAAGGGCAAACCCAAAGTAACATTAACACTTTTGGTGTAAGATAAAAGCTTTACGGGAACCTGCCCCTGGTCGTGATACATTGCGATAGCTAAGTCGTATCTGCCTCCAGCAGTATCATAAAATCCTTTGTCGCTGGGAAGGGGCCCGTTAATGGCTATCCCTTCTTTTCTCGCCTCTTCTATAGCCGGAATAATCGTCTCAATCTCTTCCTTCCCCAGAACTCCCCATTCACCGGCATGGGGGTTTAAGGCACAGACCCCTACTTTAGGTGAATCTATTCCCAAAGCCTTCATTGCCTCTACTCCCAATCTTATGGCGAGAAGAACCTTTTCTTTACTAAGCGAAGAGGCTACCTCTTTTAAAGGGAGATGTCGGGTCACTAAGACTACCCTTAAATTCCCTCCCACCAGCATCATAGCGAAATCCTTCGTTCCGGTAAGTTCGGCTAAGAGCTCTGTATGCCCGGGATAAGAAAATCCTGCATCTTCCATCGATTTCTTACAGAGGGGAGCAGTAACCATACCTTTAGCTTTACCACTCTGGACTATTTCAACTCCCTTCTTTATATATTCGAATGTTGCCTTACCACACATAGGGTCAACTTTCCCTGGCTTTAGTCTATCGATGTCTATATTGCCTAAATCAAAGAGGTCAATAACACCATAATTGAATCTTGCCTTTCTAATATCTTTGATGGGATTAAGCCTCAGCTCTCCTTCCGACGCCAGACTCTTCGAAAACTGTAAAACCGACGCTAAAACTTTGGCATCACCAATTACTATCGGTTGACAAATCTTATATGTATCGGGTAGACTCAAAGCCTTGACAATAACCTCAGGCCCTACTCCTGCAGAATCACCCATAGTTATGACAATCTTAGGGGCCATCATTTACTCCGTTAGAAGGAAGGGACGACACGGCGGTCGTCCCCTACAGTCTGTCATCCTGAACTCATCTGTCATCCTGAACTTGTTTCAGGATCTCATCCTTTTTCTCAGGAGATGCCGAAACGAGTTCGGCATGACATTCTTTTCAAGAGATGCCGAAACGGGTTCGATAAATCGAACCCCTACATTCCCTTAAGTTCTTTCACTACACTCTTGCAGGCTTCGTAGAAAATTCCCACATCTACTGAAAAAGAGATATACTGAACGCCCTGAGCAATCCATTTCTTTGCAGCTTTAACATCATCAACAAATGTTCCCACGGCAAGTCCAGCTTTTTTGGAGATACTGACTACCTCTCTCATTTTCTCTACGACTTTAGGGTCTTCCACCTGGCCGGGTATATTGAGCGATTGAGAAAGGTCGTAAGGCCCAACGAATATAATGTCCAGGCCCTCAACCGACAATATCTCTTTCAGGTTACTTATTCCCTTTGTCCCTTCAATATGGGGTATGGTTATAGTCTCTTTATTCGCTTCTTCAAAATATTTGTAGCGGTCCGAGGCAGAATAGTCAGCGGCTCTCACAAAGCGACACACCCCGCGGCTCCCCCGGGGAGCAAACTTGGCCGATTGAACCAACCTTAAGGCATCTTCCTTATTTCCAATTTGTGGAACCTCCACACCACCTGCGCCGATATCTAAAGCTCTGAGTATCAATCCAGGCTCGTTTTCAGTCACTCTTATAATCGGCGTGATATCTACTAATTCTGCTGCCCTTATCAAATTCTGTCCAGTCTCCACCGACACAGGTCCATGTTCCATATCAATTATAACGAAGTCGAACCCTGCCTTTCCAGCAATCTCCACGGAAGCTGGATCAGTAAACTTCATAAATGGGCCCAGCGCAACTTTGCCTTTCTTTATAATCTCCTTTATTCTATTTTTCTTCATTTTCTACTCCTGAATTCCGGGGACACAATACTTAATTATCCTAATTCTTCTGCCTTTCACTTTTTCAACATTCTTCCCATTGTCTGCAAAATTCGACGACAGTATCTTGAACATCTTAATTAAGTATTGTGTCCCCGGAATTCCTTTTTGTAGATTCGGGGAACTCTCTTACTGATTCCGCAGACTACCTCGTAAGTAATAGTCCCGGTTAGTTTAGCAATCTCATCGGCAGTTATCTTCTCTTTTCCTTGAGAACCGATTAATACTACTTCCTCGCCGACCTTAACATTTGGCAGGGAAGTAACATCAACCATACACATATCCATACATACCCTTCCCACAAGGGGAACTCTTTTTCCACAAATCAACACCTCAGCCCGATTCGACAGCAAACGATTGTATCCATCAGCATAGCCTATGGGAAGTGTTCCAATTATAGAGTCCCTGTTTGCTTTCCATGTTCGGCCGTAACTTATGCTTGTTCCTTTCTTCACTCTCTTTATAAATACAATTTTCGTCTTGAGTTGCATTGCCGGTTTTAAGTCTATCTCTCTTTCTGCTCCCTCAAAGGGAACAAGACCGTAAAGCGATATCCCTGGCCTGGCTAAGTTGAAATGGGCATCTGAATACCTGAGAATAGCTGTAGAGTTAGCCGCATGTCTATATTTTATGTTTATATTATCTCGCTTGAGCTCATTGATAACTGATTGGAACTTTCCAATCTGCTCCATAGTGAACTGGTAATCGCTATCTGCTGCTGCAAGATGGGTGAAGATTCCCTCAACAATTATCCCTGGCAACTGGATAACTTTCTTGACAAGACCTGCAGCATTTTCCGCTGAAATGCCTATGCGTCCCATTCCCGTATCTACTTTTATATGAACTTTTACTTTCTTCTTTCTTCGCCTGGCAATTTTAGAAAGCTCCCGGGAAGCCTGAAGGCTACAAATTGCGGGTGAAAGATTATATCTTAGAATATAAGTAAAATTGGACAAGGGGTAAACACTTCCCAGAATAAGGATGGGTGTTGTAATCCCCCTCTTTCTCAAGAATATTCCTTCTTCAATATTGGCTACTCCTAAAAGCTTCGCTCCACAAGATAGACTGGCACGAGCAATTTCTTCCATACCATGACCATAACCATCAGCCTTAACTACCGGAAGTAAGGATACACTTTTCCTGAGTTTTCTTTTTATCTCTCGGAAATTATGTCTGAAGGCACCTAAATCAATTTCAGCCCAGGTTGGCCGGAGAAAAGGAAGAACATAATTGGAAGGATAATGAGATTTTGGCATATTTTATTCAGGTTGTTTTGTTAAATTCTCAAAAGAAGTATATTCATTCAAAAATTTCAGTTTCACCGAACCGGTGGGGCCATTCCGTTGTTTTCCAATAATTATTTCTGTAACTCCCGGGAGAGCATTTTTGGCGTCGTAATAATCTTCTCGATAAATAAAGGTAACCAGGTCGGCATCCTGTTCTATTGCCCCGGACTCCCTCAAATCGGAAAGTTGTGGCCTTTTCGATGTTCTCTTTTCCGTTTCCCTGGACAACTGGGAGATAGCTATAACAGGAACCTTTAATTCCTTAGCCATACTTTTTAGAGAGCGTGTAATTTCCGAGATATCCTGCTGTCGATATTCGGACCTTCCCGTGCGGCCAGGCATAAGTTGTAAGTAATCGATGATGATTAGAGAGAGTCCCCTCTCAGATTGTAATCGCCGGGATCTGGCTTTCATCTCTAAGACCGAAATTGCAGGAGAATCGTCGATGAAAATGGGAGCGTTGGAAAGAACGGAAGCGGCATTGGTTAGAGGAGTCCAGTCCTTCTTATCTATGAAACCTGTTCGCACTTTATGTACACTCACTCTAGCCATTGAACATAGAAGGCGCAAAACTAATTCTTCTCGGGACATTTCCAAACTGAAGATTGCTACCGGAAGAGATTCATTGATTCCTACATTACGAGCAATATTCAAACAGAATGATGTCTTTCCCATGGAAGGACGTCCAGCAACAACTATTAGATTTGAGGCATAGAATCCTCCTGTCTTCCTATCCAAATCTATAAACCCTGAAGGCACTCCAGGAACCTTCTCTTTCTTCTTGTATAAACTTTCGATAGTCTCAATACTCCCATGCACCATTTCAGAAACAGGGATGAATCCTGTTTGAACTTTGCTCTGGGTGATACCGAAAATTGCCTGCTCTGCGTGGTCCAGGATTTCACTGACGTCCTTGGTATCGGTATAGCCATCGGTTACAATCTGAGTAGCTACTCTAATTAAATTTCTGAGGACCGCTTTCTCCTGCACAATCTTGGCATAGTACTCAACATTGGCTGCTGTGGCAACACTATCTATCAGATTACTCAGATAGGTAGCACCTCCCACTTCTTTGAGTAGCTTTGCTTTTTTTAACTCTTCAGCAACAGTGACGAAGTCAACTGCTTTATTCTTATCGTAGATGTCGATAATCGCCTGGAAAATCTTCTGGTGTGTTTCACTATAAAAACTTTCCTCTCTCAAAAAATCTATAGCCTTAGCAATTGCTTCCTTTTCGATAAGCATCGCTCCCAATACCGAACGCTCAGCTTCCAAGTTCTGTGGTGGAATTTTATCTATTAAATCGACCATTTTCTCCCCCTAATAGGAGTGGCGAAGCGAAGCTTCGCCATTACAACGCGGAGCTATCGCTCCGCTACTCCTTTTTACTCTTTTACTACCCAGACTTTTACTCTCCCTGTAACTTTTGGATGAATTCTAACTTCCACTGTATAGACTCCCAATTTCTTGATCGGCTCATCCAAAAGTATATCCTTTTTATCCACATCTATTCCTTTGGAAAGTAGAGCTTCTCGAATATCGGAAGAAGTAACCGCCCCAAAAATTTTCTCGCTCTCACCTGTCTTTACAGTAATGGTGCAAGAAATTTTATCTAACTTACTGGCAAATGTGACTGCTGATCTCAAAACCTTCTCGTCTTTCTCTCCTTCTTTTCGCTTCTCCTCTTTCAACCTGCGGATATTCTTCTCGTTAGCCTCCCAGGCCAGGCGGCGAGGGATGAGATAGTTCCGAGCATAACCATCGCTAACCAAGATTACATCTCCTCTCTCACCAAGGCTTTTAACTGTCTGACACAGTATGATTTTCATCCTTCCCCCTAATTTCTTCTCCAAAATTTGTGGGTAGTGTAGCCCTTTATGGGCGTAATTCTTACGGGCATGAAGCCCTACACTACCAATAAGGCAGAGCTATCGCTCTGCAGCTACAATATTTAAAGATCATTTGTGAAGCTCTTGGAATTTCAGCCAATAACTAGGAAAAATTAAAGGTATGATTTCCTAATCCAAAATAAATGGAATATTTCGGAGAGAATGACATCTTCTATCTCGTGGTGAATGGTAATAAACTGATACTTCTTGCTCTCTTTACGGCTCTACTCAATCTACGCTGGTGCTTAGCACAGTTTCCAGTAACCTTATTGGATAGAATCTTGCCTTTATCTGTAATATAACTCCTGAGGAGTGCTATATCTTTATAATCGATATACGCTATCTTCTTTATACAGAAACGACATACCTTCTTTCGAAAAGGCCGATACCGTCTCCTCCTGGGATCAAAACCTCCTCTTCTTCCTCTACTTTTCTTTTCTCCATTGGCAACCATTTTTTCTCTCTTTCTAATAATCGCTAGTCGGGCACTGTTTACAGTGCCGATTCCGTCACCCTAAAGGGCGACCGACCTGAATTCAAAACGGAATTTCGTCTTCCGATTCACTCCCTTTTATTTCTTCGTCTTTGGGGAGTTCTTTCTCTTCCAAAACCCCTTCTGGTGGAGGAGCTTGTTCAGTAACCTTAACTTCGCCTTTAGCCCCAAGCATCTGCATTTGATTAGTTATAATTTCTGTTACATATCTTTTGTTTCCATTCTTGTCTTCCCAGCTACGCGTTTCCAGTCTCCCCTCAATATACACGTGGCTTCCCTTCTTGAGATATTCGCCACAAATCTCGGCCAACTTTCTCCAGACTACTATCCTATGCCAATCTGTCTTCTCCTGTTGATTACCTTTCTGGTCTTTCCAAACCCTGTTCGTTGCTATTCTAAAATTTGCTACAGCATCACCATTCGGTGTATACCGAAGTTCTGGATCACTACCCAAACGACCAATTAGAAGAACTTTATTGACAGTACCTCTAGCCACTATTAATCCCCCTTTCTATTTAGACATCACTGGTTGGGCTCTCTTTTCCCTCCTCATCTTTTGACTCCTCACTGGTTACTTTTTCCTCTTTCAGTTTTTTCTTGTCTACCTTCACGATTAAGTGTCTGATTACTTTATCAGTAACGCGGTAATTCTTTTCCAATTCAGCAATCAGAGTCGGCGGAGAATTAAAATTTAGGCAATACATAAAACCTTCTTTATAACCTTTTATTTCATACCCCAGCTTCCTGCGTCCCAATTTATTACAGGAAATTACCTCGCCCTGCCCCTGAGTTATGATTTTCTCAAACTTTCTGGCAAGTTCCTCCAGTTCTTCGGTTGGTAAATCTGGTGGACAAACAAAGATACTTTCGTAAATAGGCATAAGATATCCTCCTGTCTATCTCAAAGACGAAAAATTCATTAGAATTATATAAAATTAGCCTCGGCATTGCAAGAAGAAAATCACTTCCACTGTAGGGATTGACGGTTCTGTCAACCCAATCAATGGACAGACACGGCGGTCTGTCCCTACATGATATCTATGGTCTAGACGTGAAATCTAAAACGCACTATATCACCATCTTGAATTTCGTAATCCTTTCCCTCTATCCTGACCAATCCTTTCTCATGGAGTATCTTCTCATCACCCTTATCTAAATCTTTAAAGGAGAAGACCTCGGCCTTGATAAATCCTTTCTCCATATCAGAATGTATCTTCCCTGCTGCCAATACGGCCGGAGAACCTCGTTTTATTGTCCAGGCTTTTACTTCGGTCCCCACAACAGTGAAAAAAGTAATTAAGTTGAGCAACCTATAAGAAGACAGGATCAGGCGCTCCAATGCGCCCTTGTCTATACCCAGCTCTTTTCTGAATTTCTCCCTTTCTCCTTTCTCCAATTGAGCAATTTGAGCTTCCACTTCTGCCGACACACTCAAAGTCTCGGCTCCTTCACCTTGGGCATACTCCTCTACCTTCTTCCCCGAACCGGGGTCCTTCTCATCCACGTTAGCCAAATATAGAACTGGTTTCGCTGTAAGTAAGTTGTAGGAGGCTCGTAAATCTTCAGGGACTTCTATTCTCCTTGCAAAGATTCCTTTCTCCAGGCCTTCTTTTATCTGTTCCAGTGTTTTCAGTTTTTCTTTAGCTTTTTTATCGCCACTTTTAGCTGAACCGCTCAATTTTTCAATATTTCGCCCCACCACTTCCAAATCTGCCAACATAAGTTCGGTGTTGACAACTTCGATATCCCTCACCGGGTCGATATCTCCCATAACATTAACCACCTTCTCCTCTGGAAAACAGCGAACAAGATGGACTAAAGCATCCACCTCCCGAATATGGGATAGAAATTTGTTTCCCAGACCTTCGCCCTTCGCTGCTCCCTTTGCCAGACCGGCCACATCTAAAAATCTTATCGTAGTATGGGTCAACTTTTGGGGTTTATAAATCTCCCCCAGTTTCTCCAGCCTCTCATCAGGAACTTCTACAATTCCAATATTAGGCTCGATAGTACAGAAGGGATAGTTGGAAGCTGGAGCATGACCCGTAGTTAGAGCATTAAACAGTGTCGATTTCCCTACGTTGGGAAGACCAATAATTCCTAATTCCATAATCTTAATTTGAAATTTGTGATTTTTGATTTGTAGTGTAGGGGTTTATCCCCGTAATAATTACGCCCATAAAGGGCTACACTACCAATAAACAAAATTACGCTACAGGAAGAGGACGACTAGCCAGTTGTGGAATGCCAGAATCGCATTAGCAAATACTAAAGATACAATAGCCATCAACTTCAATAAGATATTTAAGGAGGGACCCGCTGTATCCTTGAAAGGGTCTCCCACAGTATCACCGATGACCGAAGCCTTATGCACTTCCGAGCCCTTTCCACCTAAATTGCCTTCCTCAATATATTTTTTGGCATTGTCCCAGGCTCCTCCTGCATTAGCGAGAAATATTGCCAGGGGAACTCCTGTAACAAGAGAGCCAGCCAAAAACCCACCCAGTGCTTCCACTCCTAAAATGGTCCCTACGATGAGAGGCAAGAGGACAGCTGCAATTCCTGGAACCACCATCTCTCTCAAAGCTCCCCGAGTGGCAATATCCACACAGCGAGCCGAATCCGGCCTTGCCGTACCAGCCATAAGCCCGGGAATCTCCCTGAACTGTCTCCTCACTTCTTCCACGATTTTAAAAGCCGACCTGCCCACTGCCTGTATTGTGGCTGCAGAAAAGAGAAAAGGAACCACACCGCCGATAAACAGTCCAGCAACAACCTGTGGTTTCATTATATTTATAATAAGTTGTGAAGTCATGGTAACTTCGTCATATACGCTCAATCCCACAGTCTGGGCATACGCAGTGAAAAGAGCCAATGCAGTTAAAGCAGCAGAGCCAATAGCAAATCCTTTACCAATGGCTGCGGTTGTGTTGCCCACTGCATCGAGCCTTTCAGCTCGCCGCCTCACCTCAGGAGCCATTCCAGCCATTTGGGCAATGCCACAAGCATTATCAGCAATTGGTCCATAGGCATCTATAGCCACAGTCATCCCTGTGATGGATAACATCCCCACCGCCGAAAGGGCTATGCCAAAAATATTTGCAAACTTATAAGCAACAATAGTAGCCACTCCTATGGCTACTACAGGAATTGCTACACTGAACATTCCCGAGGATATTCCCTGGAGGATATTAATAGCTGGACCGGTGCGGGATGATTCGGCTATATCTCGCACAACTTTGCCCGATGTATAATACTCCGCAGTAAATCCCACAACCATTCCCGCAGATAATCCCGAAAGAATGGCAAAGAAGACATTGACTTTTCCATACCAGAAAGTTGCCAGGAAAAAGGCTCCAATTATGAAAAGAGAAGCGCTGGCAATCATTCCTTTACGCAGAGCTCTCTGAGGGTCTTCTCCCTCAGCGGTGCGGACGAAGAAGATTCCAATAATGGAAGAGATAATTCCCCAGGCAGGCAGAAGCAGTGCTAACATTACTCCCTTAATGTTTTGAAAAGCTACGGCAATAACAATTGCCGAAATTATTGCTCCTACATAAGATTCGAAAAGGTCTGCGCCCATACCCGTAACATCGCCAACATTGTCTCCAACATTATCTGCAATCACTGCTGGATTACGAGGATCGTCCTCGGGAATGCCCGCTTCCACTTTGCCCACTAAATCCGCACCCATGTCGGCAGCTTTGGTATAGATTCCACCACCAACACGAGCGAAAAGAGCTACAGATGAAGCCCCCATACTGAAACCAACGATAAGTTGGGTTGCCTCGATAATCCTATCCAGAAAGTTTTCATAATGGAGACCCGCATGGTGAAGAAAGATTAAGAATACAAGAGATAATCCGAACAGGCCAAGACCGGCAACACTAAGCCCCATTACTGCTCCGCCGGGAAAAGCGATCCCCAGCATTTCATTAAAACTTTTGGTAGCTCCCTGGGCAGTGCGGGCGTTCGAGCGAGTGGCAATCTGCATTCCTAAATAACCTGCCAGAGTGGAACAGAATGCTCCGGACACAAATGCTATTGCTGTCTTTTTAGCCACAAAAAAGTAAAGAACCACACCCAAGGCAACCACGAAGAGAACAATCGCCGAAAACTCACGGAAAAGAAAAGCCATGGCTCCCTCGTGAATCATTTCCGATATCTCTCTCATCTTCTCTGTTCCCTGACTTTTTCTGAGAATCTTTATGGAGAGATAGACCACAAACAATAATCCAAGAAATCCTGCTCCTAAAGCCGCTCCTATACCGGGTAAATCTCTGAGCGATTCAACCACTTCATCCTCCATTAATCTTGAGAATTATTTTTGGTAATTTTAATAGAAAAATCTTCTGGAGTAATAATCCCAGCTGAGACTACCAATTTCATAGCCTCTTCCACTGTTATCTTTAAGGGAATCACCTCTTCCTCAGGAACAATCACGAAGAAACCAGAGGTGGGATTGGGAGTTGTAGGGATAAAAAGGGAAACATTTTTCTTCCCTTTTTCCTCATAAACGTTGGTCACGAAAGCAATTGTGTAAACTCCTTTGCGCGGATACTCCACTAGCACCACCTGGCGCAGGGCTGTTTTGGAAACAATTATCGTTTGAATGATTTGTCTTATAATCTGATAAATGCGGTTAACTACAGGGGCTTTGAGTAGCAGAACTTCTGTTAATTTAAGGATTTTTCTACCAACAATATTTGTGGCTACCAGGCCAATTATCCAGATAATGACGAAGGTTATTAGAAAAGCTATAACCCTTATCGCAACAACAGGCATTTCTTGCAAAAGAGATATCCTTGTCAGTAAAGGCGCGACAGATTTGCTTACGAAGTTAAACAAAGTCCAGAAAATATATAAAGTCAGTCCTATGGGCAAGAGGACAGCTAATCCAGCGAAAAATTGTCTTTCGATTATCTTTCTAAAATTAATAGCCATTTTAAAATAACACCAATATCAACGCAAGCTAAAGCTTGCGACTACCAAATTTCTTTCAACAACTGTAGCCGCAGGCTTCAGCCTGCGTTATTTGGAGTAGCAGACTTTAGTCTGCGTAGTATATTATTTCCACACTAACCAGATAAAAGTAGAACTGGCTAATACTGCAAAGAACGTAAATGGCAAACCGATGCGAACAAACTGCATAAAATCTACAGTATAGTTATGCTTCTTCAACATTCCACAGGCAACCACGTTAGCTGAGGCACCAATAGGAGTAATGTTGCCTCCCACAGAAGCGCCAATCAACAGGCCAAAATAGAGAAGGGACGGACTCATTTCCATTCCCAGTGCTAAACTGCGCACAACGGGAAGCATGGCAAGAACATAGGGAACATTATCTACGAACGCAGAAAAGAAGACCGAGCCCCAGACAATTGCCAAATAGGCCATTAATCGACTGTCTCCCGCAAAGCGTATAAAGAAATTGGCTAAATCATCAATAATTCCCACTTTAGTTAAGGAGCCCACTATGAGAAAGATGCCGGCAAGAAAGAAAAAGGTCTCCCAGTCGAGAATCCTGATGTCATGGAAGAGGGTACTTCCCAGTTTTCCTCGATTAAATTTCCTAACTCCCAACCCAGTCAGCTCATGCCACATTAGGCCAATAAAACCAAAGACCATACAAATAATCCCTGATAGATGAACTGAAAGACGGTGCCCAATGGAACTGCCCAGAAAGGAAGCTCCCACCAAGCTTAAAATCATAAAACCCAATAGAAAAGTTGGTGTCCATGTTGTCACCCCAACCCTTTCCACAACTCCCACGCGCTCTTTATTTCTTCGAAAAACAAAATAGAGAACTCCTAAGGAGGCTAATGCACCAAGTTCAATAGCAAAAAAGATGGACGGTCTGCCAGAAAGAAAGAAAAAATCGTTAAAGTTCATCTTAGCGAATCCTGCCAGGATTATACTGGGCGGATCGCCAACTAAGGTAGCTGCCCCCTGTAAGTTACTAGAGATGGCAATACCGATCAAAAAGGGAACAGGATTCACTTTCAACTTCTGGGCGATTGCCAGAGCTATGGGAGCAACTATGAGAACAGTGGCCACATTCTCTACAAAAACAGAAATAGCTCCTGCCACCAGGCAGACTGAAAGAATTGCCCAGTTAACATATTTTGCCTTTACTACCAAAATGTTAGCCAAATAGGCTGGGACGCCAGAAAGACTGAACAGCTGAGCCAAAACCAGTGTCCCCCAGAAAATACCCAACACATTCCAATTGATTATGGTGAAAATGTCAGAAAATCTAATTATCCCGAAAAGGAACAAAACAGCACAGGCAACCCAGCATACCTGTGCCTTATACTGCTTCTTCCAGATAAAAAAAAAGTAAGCTATGACGAAAATAGAAAGGGTAAACAGTTTCACCTATCCACCTCTTAAGGGCGACCGCAAGGGTCGCCCCTACGCGACTGAGGATGAAGGGATAGTTTCAGGAGCTTCAAATCCGCCAGGTTTTCTGTAGTGTAGCCCTTTATGGGCGTATTTCTTACGGGCATAAAGCCCTACACTACCGAGCGACTCCGAAAACTATCCCTTCATCTCTCACCATTTTCTACTCACTGCTGCATCGATACCCTCAGTAATTATTACCTCTACCACCTGGCATGCTCTTCCCACCATCTCCTCCACAAAGCTCTCTTCCTGTTCATTAAATTTCTGGAGGACATATTCGGCGGGGTCGAGATCTTCTTCCGGCCTACCAATTCCCAACCTCAAACGAGGAAACTCTTCTGAACTTAAGGATTCAATTATAGATTCCAATCCATTATGCCCGCCAGAGGAGCCCCTTTTTCTCAACCTCAACTTTTCCTTTTCAAGATTAAAATCGTCACAAATAACCAGAATTTCCTCTTCCCCTATTTTAAGCCAATCGCATAGAGCCTTCACCGCTTCCCCACTACCATTTACAAAAGTCAAGGGCTTGGCCAGAATAATAGTTGGGAGAGAGAAACTTCTACTTAAAGCATTGGATGTCCACTTAAAAGTTTTGCGGCAAGAAACTGAGGAGTGCTTTTTCTCGCCAATCAGCGAAAGACATTTATGTCTGGTGAGCTTTATTCCCCATTGATTGGAGAGCGCATTTGCCACTCTAAATCCAAGATTATGCCTTGTATATTCATACTGCTTCCCAGGATTGCCCAAACCAACGACAAGCCTCACTGTTTAGCCCCTTCTTCCTTCTTCTCTTTCTTCTTTTCTTTTTCTTTCTCCTTCCCCTTCCCTTTTTCCTTTTCTTTCCCTTCTTCTTTCTCTTCCTCTTCTTTTTCTTCTTTCTTTCCTTTACCAATAACCTCGGGTTCTGCAGCCCCTTCAGGAGCAACCTCCTCCTCAACCGGCTTCTCCTCTACTATAGTAGGAGCAATAATGCTTACCACAATCTTTTCCGGGTCGTCTAAAACTTCTACACCTTGGGGTATTTTTAAATCCTTAATGGTCAAGGTCTCTCCTGCTTCTAAGGAGGAGACGTCGCAAATGATCTTATCTGGTATTTTTGTTGGTAAACACTTTACTGCAATTTCGTGGACAACGTGGTCAAGCACTCCTCCACTTTTCTCAACTCCAGGAGCTTCACCATAAATTTCAAGGGGAACATTAACCTGAATCTCTTCTTTCAAAGATATGCGATATAAGTCGATGTGGAGCAAATCCCTGGTTACGGGATTTATCTGAATCTCTTTAATAATCACTGATACAGGTTTTTCACTTGTCTTGGAGGCAGCAGCTCCTGAGCCGGAAACATAAAGGGAGATAATCACATTCTCTCCGTGCTCTGTATGTAGAGCTTTTAAAAATTCCTTCTGGTCAATAACTACGGGTAGCACCGGTTCTTTCCCCCCATATAACACTGCCGGGAGCTTCCCCTCCCGACGTAGCTGATAGGTCCTGCCCTTGGTGGTATTCTCCCTCAGTTGAACATTTAAGACTACTTCTTCCTGAGCCACTTGTAACCTCCCAAAAAATAATTAGACGAACAGCGTACTGACTGAAGTCTCTTTATGAATTCTCTTAATTGCCTCTCCCAAAAGCCCGGCAACTGAAAGGACAGTAATCTTTTTACATTTCTTTTCATTTCCTAAAATGATGGAATCGGTAATCACCAGCTCCTTCAGTTGAGACTCCTCAATCTTTTGCACTGCCGAACCGGATAAGACTCCATGGGAACAGGCAGCAAAGACATCCCGAGAACCCTTCTCCTTTAATGCCTTGACCACGCCTACGATTGTTCCCCCAGTATCAATCATATCATCAAGAATAATCACATCTCTACTTTCAACTTCGCCAATGATATTCATTATTGAAGCCACATTGGCTGCTGGACGGCGTTTATCCACTAATGCCAGCGAAGCTTTTATCCTTTTGGCAAAAGCACGAGCGCGTTCCACTCCTCCAGGATCAGGTGAAATTACTACTAACTTCTTTAACCCCTTTTTCTGGAAGTAATCGAGCAAAACCGGTGTGGCATAGAGATTATCAACAGGAACTTTGAAGAAACCCTGAATCTGAGCAGCATGGAGGTCCATAGAGAGAATTCGATGGGGCCCCGCTGCGGTAATTAAGTCGGCGACCAATTTAGCTGTAATGGGAACACGGGGTTCGTCCTTCTTGTCCTGTCGACCATAACCGTAGTAAGGAATAACAGCTGTAATCCTCCTTGCAGAAGCCCGGCAAAAGGCATCGATCATGGTCAAAAGTTCCATTAGATTATCGTTTACCGGGGGACAGGTAGGCTGAACTATGAAACAGTCAGTTCCCCTAACGTTCTCCTTTATCTTCACCCTGCATTCACCATCAGCAAATTGCGTAACCATTGCTTTTCCCAGAGGGACTTTAACACATCTACATATCTTTTCAGTCAATTTCGGATTTGCCCTTCCAGTAAATATCTTTAATGTATTTCCCATAAAAACTCCTCTCCTTATAAACTCATCCTTCCGCTAAAGCGGAAGTTGGAGTAGCAGCACCGCTTGCGGTGCGTTAGGAGTAGCAGAGCTTGCTCTGCGATAACTAATCGTGAGACAAATCTCGCTACTTCATCTCTGCGCCCACCAATCGCAAAACAAGTTTCGCTACTCCTTTCTACTTCTTTCTCTTCCTATCCTTAATTACTTGCCTTGCTCTGGCAATAGCCAATTTACCCGCAGGTACATCCTCTGTAATCGTTGAGCCAGCAGCAATGACTACACCCTTTCCAATCTTGACCGGAGCTATAAATTTTGCATCCGAACCAACAAATGTACCGTTTCCTATCCGGGTTATATTTTTCCTAACGCCATCAAAATTGCAGGTAATTGTTCCTGCGCCTATGTTAATGCCCTTTCCCAAAAAGGCATCTCCTATATAGGAAAGGTGGGAAACCTTTGTCCCCCGACCAATTCTCGATTTTTTCACTTCACAAAAATTTCCTACCCTAGCCTCCTCTCCAACGAACGTCCCTGGGCGAATGTGGGAAAAAGGCCCAACCTTTGCTCTCTCAGCAATTTTGGCACCATAGATAAAGGATGCGCGGACCTCTACCCCATTTTCTATCTGGCAATTCTGAATGAAGGCATAAGGGCCCAGCTTACAATTCTCCCCAATTCTCGTCTTCCCTAAAATTGTCGAACCAGGATAAATAATCGTGTCCCTGCCAATCCTTACTGTGAAATCGATAAAAGTTGAGGATGGGTCGACAATTGTAACTCCAGTTAGTAGCAAACGTTCCAAGTTTTTCATATTAACATATTTTTGAATGTTTACCAGTTGTTTTCGATTATTTACTCCCTCAACCTCGCGGGAATCTTTAGTGATAACCATTCCTACCCTCTTGCCCATCTCTCCCAAAATCTCTACTGCGTCCGTGAGATAATACTCCTTTTTTCTATTATCTGGCTTAATTTTATCTATCGCCTTAAATAGATCTTCTGCTCTAAAACAGTACACCCCAACATTAACGCGATTAATTCTCCGCTCTTTCGGGGTAGCATCTCTCTCCTCTACTATTCTTATCCCTTTTCCATTACTATTCTCAATAATCCTTCCATAGCCATAAGGATTTTCCAAAGTAGTACCCAGGATAGTCAGAGAATTATCCTGTTTATAATGAGTTTGAATTAACCTGTTCAGAGTTCTTCCACTCAAAAGAGGAAGGTCACCATAAACCACCAGGACATTGCCTTTATAACCTCTCAAATCTTTTTTCACCTGAAGAACTGCATGTCCCGAGCCAAGTAACTTGGTCTGCTTGACAAATTCAATCCCTCTTTTCCTCAGTGGTAGATAATTCCTTAACACTTCGATTATTTTCTCTCCTTTATGTCCTAATACCAAATAATTCTTCCCACAACCAGCCTTCAGGACCGCCTTCAACACATAAACGAGCATCGGCTGACCGCATATCTGGTGCAAAACCTTGGGAAAGGTCGATTTCATCCTCGTACCTTCTCCCGCCGCAAGAATAATGGAAACCAGATTTCTCAAAATAGTTCACCACCAATAATCGAGACGCAAAGAAATGGGTTCGATAAATCGAACCCTTACAATAAGAAGAATACGGTTCTTCGCCAAAAGTTGTGCGTAGTGTAGCCCTTTATGGGCGTAATTTTTACGGGGACAAGCCCCTACACTACCAATAAAGCAGAACTTTGCTATACTGCTACATTCATCACTTCAAATGTAAGCTGGGGAGATAGGATTCGAACCTATGATGGCGGCTCCAAAGGCCGCTGCCTTTCCGCTTGGCTACTCCCCAATCTACGAAAAGTAAATGGGTTTATTTTTTCTTTTTTTCTTCTTCTTTTTCTTCTTCTTTTTCTTCTTCTTTTTCTTCTTCTTTTTCTTTTGCTTTTTCTTCTTCTTTTTCTTCTTCTTTTTCTTTTGCTTTTTCTTCTTCTTTTTCTTCTTCTTTTTCTTTTGCTTTTGCCGGTTCTGTTGCTAGTACTTCACCACCCCCAAACTCAGTTCGAAGAGGAGTCTCCTTAATCTTTTCTTGATAGGCAGCCAGAACTTTCTCCTCAATCATTCTGCGAACCTCGTTCTTTATGGGATGAGCTATGTCCTTATGACTGCCATCAGCCATTTTTCTCGAAGGCATCGCCACAAACAATCCATTCTGCCCTTGGATCACTTTTAGATTGCGAACCACAAAAGAGTCATCAAAAGTCACCGTAACAAAGGCCTTTAGCTTCTCCTCATCCCTCGGGTAGACTCGCACCTCCGTAATTTGCATCTTTGCTTCCTCCTTTACCAATCATCGGATGCTCAATAGGGTTAAGACTCACGCGCCATGAACGGATAATTGGCGGTAATGAATTACCATCACTGGCAGCATTGTAGCCGGGATTCTGAAAACAAATTTCCAGACAAAACCGACTGCTAAATCGCACCCTTCACTTTGAGCAGCTCTAAACTGTTTTGACCAGCCAAGTAGAAAATTTGTACTTCTCCATCTTCTTCTGCAACTTTTTCCCTACTCTCTGGCCCTTCAAAAGAGCAAAAACTGTCGGGCCACTACCCGACATTAAAGCACAATCAGCACCTCCTTCCAGAAGCTCTTTTTTTATTTGAGAAATAACGGGATAGTAGGCAATAGCAACTTCTTCTAACCGATTATAAATCAACTTTTCTATGCCGTCTTTCAAAATCTTCCTTATCTTGTCAATAGTCAAAAGCGAGCTTCCCAAAAGAGAAGATTCCCTTTTTCTTCCAGATTGAGACTGGCGAGTTTTCATTTTAATAATATTTACAGGCTCTGTCAACCCTATTTTACCAAGATGTCTATAAACCCACTTCGTGGAGAGCATAAAATCGGGCTTAACTAAAAGAACCCACTTCTTCTTTATCTCAGGAAGGGGGGTCACTATCTCTCCATACCCTTCCCCTAAAGCAGTATGGCCGTAAAGAAAGAAGGGTACATCACAGCCAAGTTGTGCCGATATGGGAAGTAGAGTGTTGCGTCCATAATTTAACTTCCATAGTCTATTCAACCCCTTCAAGGTCGCTGCAGCATCGGATGAACCACCACCCAATCCAGCGCCAACAGGAGTTTTCTTTATGATTTCTATGTTTATGCCCCTTTTGATTCCCGCATATCTTCTCAATAATGATGCTGCCTTATACACCAGATTTTTTGGGCCTTGGGGAACTAAGGGATGGTCGCAGAGAACCTTTATTCCCTGGCTTTCAGTGTTGGATAAAATGACCTCATCATATAGACCTATAGTTTGATAGATTGTCTGGAGCCTATGGTATCCCTTTTCCCCTCTGGGGAAGTCATCCAATACCTGTAAATACAAGTTTATCTTCCCATAAGCTCGAATTCTCATTATTTCTTCAATTGTTTCTTTAAGTTTCCTATTTTCTCCATTAACTTCTCATTTCCTGCATCCAGTCCTAATGCTTTACGATATGCATCAAGAGCTCTCCTGGTTTCACCCAGTTTATTATAAGTATCACCAAGATGTTCATAAATTACCGGGTCCTTCATCAATTTTATTGCTTTTTTCAACTCTTCCCGGGCTCTTACATACTCCCCTTGCTGAAAGTATGCCCAACCCAGGCTATCGATGTAGGCACCGTTTTCGGGATCAATCTCCAGGGCTTTCTGAATATGTTCCAACGCCTCATTTAAATTTATACCGCGTTCAGCCCAGGAATAACCAAGGTAGTTGCGCGCCTGAGCATGGCGGGGGTTGATCCTGATTACTTCCTCCAGAGCTTCATAAGAAAGGTCGAAGTTTTTTATCCGGTCATAACAGATGCCCAGATGGAAATAGGCTTCTGTATTCTGCGGGTCATATTTTATTGCCTTAGAAAAAGCATCTACTGCTTCAGAATATTTCTTCTCGTCCTCCAGGCAAATTCCCAAAAAATACCAGATATTAGCATCCTCCGGTTTGAATTCAGTTGCTTCTTGCAGAACTTTCTTCGCTTTCTGATAATCGCCTTTCTGTAAATATATAATTCCCAGATGCAGGTAGGTCTCCATTACATCTTTCTGGAGGAAATTGATCTTCTCAAGGTATTCGATTGCCCGGTCCAAGTCTTTTTCCTGCTCGAAAATCAGAGCCATGCTGTGGAGAGCTCTTAAATTATGGGGATCTATCTCTAAACTCTTGGAGAAGTTTTCCTTCGCTTTGGAGACATCCTTAATAGAAAAATAGAGTGCGCCGAGTTTATTATAAATCTGCGGATTTTCCGGGTCGATTTTTATACATTTTAAGTACCCTTCTATTGCCTTTCTGTATTTACCCTGGAATTCGTAAATTGATGCCAGGGAAAGGTGAGCTTCCCATTGCGCCGGATCTATCCTGATTATTTTTTTGTACTCCTCAATTGCCAGGTCAATTTTTTTCACCTCTTCGTACATTCTCGCTAAATCAAGCTTGGCTTCCAAATCTTCAGGATTCAACTCTATTATCTTTTTATAAAATTCAATGGCTTCCGAGTCTTGTTCTCTCCTTTTGTAAATCTCCGCCAAATACTGGTAAGCCTCTCGATTATTTTCTTGGAAATTCAAAGTCCTATAAAACTCCTTCACCGCCTCATCGAACCGACCTAAAGCATAATATACTTTTCCCAGTTCCATGTGAAGAAATGGTGAACTACTATCCAGTTGCACCGCCTTTTCATATTCCGAAGCAGCAGCTCTTATATCCCCGTCCTCATAATAGATGCTCCCCAAAAGGTAGTGGAAGACAGGCTCCTTCTCAACCTCAGTTGCTTTTAAGGAAATATTGGGTAACCAGCCAATCAGCAAAAGAACAATAACCAATAGAAATATCTTTTTCATGTTCACCTTCCTAGTCGGGCACTATTCACCCGCGGGTTCGATGAATCGAACCCCTACAGGAAATAACGTAGGGGCTCAATTTATTGAGCCCGTTAATCAATCCTATTAATTACTAAACCACTCAACAACTTGGGATAAAAAAATGTCGATTTTTTGGGCATTATCTCCCCGGCTTCAACTACGGCTTTAAACTCAGATACCTTTACCGGCCTGAGGAAAAAGGTTACACAGTGCGAACCATCTCTTACTTTACGAACCATCTCATTAATCTTTTCGGAATAGGCAATACTTTGTTGACTCTCCGGGGAAATTTTCAAAACCTTCTCGATAATTAAAGTGTGCAATATTACTACGTCGAGTTCACAAAAAATCTCCGCTCTTCCTTTAATCAACTTTTTAGTAATTCTTTCATCTTTTAAACTTAATAGATAAAATTCGCTCCCACCAACATACATTCCTATTCTGTGTTTTGCTTTCTCGTCTTTCATTTGACTCAATAACTCTTTTAAGTTGTTAAGCATTTTTATATCAAAATATTTCCCTGCTTCCGCAATTAATCTCTTCTCATCAAATCCTTCAAAATTCCTGATTGCTCGATGGGTAGGCAAAATCTCAAGTCCGCCATTTTTCATGTTTACAAAGTATGACATTACATAGTTATAACTCTCCTGGGCCGAATGTCTGGGATTATTCTTCCTTAACTCATTTCGATACTCCAGGGCACTCTCATAACGATGGTGACCATCGGCGATAAACAATTTCTTATCTCTCATTCCTTCTACTATCCAGTTAAGTGACTTCTGGTCATCTATTCTCCACAGCCTGTGTCTAATATTTTCTTCATTAATAATGTCGATTAACGGGGACTCATTCTTTTTCTCCTCACACAATTTATCGATTCTATTTTCTAAATCCTCGTAAGTGGTAAAAATCTGGGAGAAGTTTGCCCTGCAGGCTCTGATAAGATTCAACCTATCTCTCTTTGGCTCAGCCATTGTTCCTTCATGTGGTCGCACTATTCCCTTAGAGAAATCCTCCAACCGGGTAAGAGCTATAAAGCCACGCCTTTTAATAATTTTTCCTTTACCTTTAGGAGCCACCTCTCCGAACATATCGCTTCTCAATTCATATTCCTGTTCCAGAAGATAGATAGCGGGCGAATCATCCCTTATCAGTGTCTCTTCCTCAAGCCACTCTTGGAAAAACTGGGTTGATCTGGTATATCTATTATTGACTTTATTATCGCCGGGAATTTTTTTTCCTAAAATGAGTCTAATTACGTTGTATGGACTCATCTCGTAGTACCTCTCCTGTGCCTCACTAGAGATAATATCGTAAGGTGGAGCAAGGACCTGCGATAGCTCCTTTATTTTTTTTCGATTATAGAAAATGCCTCTAAAAGGAAGAATCTTGGCCATCCTTTGCCTCTTATCTGCTTCCCGGTTTTTGTAAAGGGATTCCCTTCTTACAAATCGGACACTCCTCGGGAGAATAAGTCTCTATATCTACCCTCAGAAGACTGTTTAAGGATAAATTTTGAGTAGCCAGTTCATCTAAAAGGGAAGGTTTGCTGCGGTCAACAATTACTCCAATTCCTTCCACCTTTCCACCCTCACCCCTCACAATCTCTACTATCTCCTTAACCGAACCACCTGTAGTGATTACGTCTTCTACAACTATTACTCTCTCCTCTTTTCGTATTTCAAATCCACGACGTAATTTCATCTTGCCCTCTTCTCGCTCGCAGAATATGGCTCGACAACCTAAAACTTTAGCCACCTCTTGACCAACGATTATTCCTCCAATAGCGGGAGAAACCACAGCATCAATCTTTGACCCACGAAGCTCAAGCCTGGAGGCGAGTTGATTACAAAGCTTTTCCGCCAAATCCGGATATTGAAGAACCAACACACACTGAAGATATTCGCTCGAATGTAAACCAGAAGAGAGCCTGAAGTGTCCGGAAAGCAGTGCACCACTTTTCTGGAATATCTCTAAAACCTCTCTCTCAGTCAATTTATCCTTCTCCTTATGTCCATTTTTGGCAGAATAACCATTGTAGGCACAGATTCAATCTGTGCAAATTTTTGCACGGTTGAAACCGTGCCTACAAATGTTCCCGATTTCATTTGAATTTTCCTGTTCCCATCTCCTGCAATATCGCTTTAACTGCCTCAACAGGGTCGGGAGCTTCTATGATTGGCCTTCCTACAACGATATAGTCGGCTCCCTTCCTTAAAGCTTCGCCAGGAGCCATTACTCTTTTCTGGTCATCAGCTAAAGACTTCTTCCCCGCCAGAGGTCTTATTCCCGGGGTAATTATGAGAAAATCTTTTCTGGTAGCCTTCCTGATAAGCTCAATTTCAAGAGGGGAAGCCACGACACCTTCCAATCCCGCACTTTCAGCCATCTTCGCCAGAGCTACAACTTCATCACCAATCTCTCTGGATATTCCCAGTTCCTTCATATCGGGAGAGTCTATGCTGGTCAAAATTGTAACTCCCCAGAGGAGAGGTCGGGGATGAACCAAAGCTGCCTCCTCCAACATCTTCCTCCCCCCAAGGATAGAGAGAGTCAAAGAGAAGACCCCGTGTCTTTGGGCCATTCTGACAGAGTTACTCACTACATTGGGAATATCACAATACTTTAAATCTAAAAATACTTTCCCTCCTTTTCTTACTACCATATCTAAAACTTTCGGGCCACAAGCAGTGAACAGGAAACTACCAACTTTAAACAACTTCGCATAGGGAATCAGAGAATCGACTAAATTCTCTGCCTTTTCTATCTCCTCGACATCGAGGGCTACAATCAGCTTTTCGGACACTTCAAGCTCCCTACTATCGATTTTATATCTTTAATTTTATTGTTTACCATATACTCTCTTATTCCATCAATAACCTTAATCGGGGTTAGGGAATCAACGAAGTTACCTGTGCCAATAGCAACAGCTTTGGCACCAGCAATAATAAATTCTAAGGCATCATCGGCGGTCATAATTCCGCCCATGCCGATTATGGGAATCCTCACTGCTTTATGAACTTCATAGACCATCCTGAGAGCTATCGGCTTAATTGCCGGACCGGAAAGTCCACCTGTAATCTGGCCTATCTTGGGCTTTCTGTTTTCTATGTCTATTGCCATACCCGTAAATGTGTTTATCAGGGAGACTCCATCCGCTCCCGCTTCCTCACACATCTTGGCAATAGAAGCTATATCCGTAACATTAGGAGAAAGCTTCACCATAAGGGGAAGGCTTGTCGCCTTCCTTACTCTACTCACCACCCGATGAGTCGCTTGGGGGTTCTGGGCGAACATAAGTTTTCTGTCATATTTAATGTTGGGACAGGAAAGATTCAATTCCAGCCCGGTAATCTTCTCTCCTTGCAAGGTCTTCGCCAGTTGCACATATTCATCTGTGGTCTCACCAGCAATACTCACAATTACAGGAACATCGTATTCCCTGAAGAACGGTAACTTCTCATTAATAAACGCATCTATACCAATATTTTGTAGACCAATTGAATTTAGGACCCCTGAGGCAGTCTCCACCATCCTGGGGGGTTCGTTTCCCAGCCTCGGCTTTAAAGTAATGGTCTTGGCAACAATTGCTCCCAGCCTATTTAAATCTACAAGCTGGGCATACTCTTCTCCGTAGCCAAATGTTCCCGAGGCGACCATTACAGGATTTTTCAAAGAAATTCCGGCGAGCTCTATTGCTAAATTCGGGGGTTTCTCTTTTGCCTTTCGCATCATTCCCAAATCAACTCCCCAGCGTCAAAGACAGGGCCATCTTTACAGACTCGCTTATAAGTGTAAGTAGAACCTTTGGCTTTAACCACGCAACCGAGGCAGGCACCCACTCCACAGGCCAGGCGTTCCTCTAAGGAAACCTGGCAGGGAAATCGATGTTTCCTGGAAATCTTTCCTATCATTTTTAGCATCCCAGAAGGCCCACAGGCAAAGACTGTTGACTTAGGTTTATCCCCGGAAAGTGGTAGGCACTTTTCTAAAAGCTCACTGACCAGACCCTTATATCCTTTTGTGCCATTTTCCGTAGCTACCTCCACCCGACAACCCAATCTCCTAAAATCTCCTTCAGACAGAAGTTCCTTTCTATTCTTAGCCCCAATGAGAACGAGAATTGATAATTCGGGATTGGCAACGGAAATCGATTCTGCTAAGAAGAGAAGGGAAGCCACCCCTGTGCCTCCGGCTACAAGGATAATATCCGATATCTTTGATGTGGCAGATGGTAACTGATACCCTTTCCCCAAAGGACCCAGAATATCCAGATATTCTCCTCCCTTCTTTCTGCTTAAAATTTCTGTGCCTTTTCCCACAACTTTATACAGTATCTCAATCTTTTGACCTTGCGCACGATGGACGCTAAAGGGCCTGCGCAAAAGAGGAGAAAAACTTTTAGAAACTCTTACATGAATAAATTGGCCGGGCTTCGCCTGGCGTCCAATTTGAGGAGCAGAAAGGGCCATCTTATACCGCTGGGACCCAATCTCTCTATTCTCTAAAATCTTCGCATCAACCTGCACCATACCTGTCCTCTTGGAAACATGGGGGATTTTTTCCGAACGACTTGAGGGGATGCTTTTTCGCCTTCGGTGAAAAAAGAGGTTCCCCAGGAAGTGAGGATAAATTCGCCAGGGCTTTCCTAAACGAGCTTTCCATCTTTCATTACCACTTTACCCCCAACTATGGTAGTCACGGGGAACCCCTTCAACTCCATACCAATAAATGGGGAATTCTTACTCTGCGAAGTGAATTCGTTGCCAATTTTCTTTTTCAGATTCAAATCGATTATGGTGAGGTCAGCATCAGACCCTATGGAGAGAGACCCTTTCTCCAACCCTAGAATATTTGCCGGGTTCACAGTCAATTTTGCTATTGCTTGATTTAAGTTTAGTATCTTCTTACTTACCAGATTTGTAAAAATCAAGGGTAACATCGTCTCCAGTCCGATTATACCAAAAGGAGCTGTATTATATTCTAAATCTTTCTCTACGTCCAGATGGGGGGCGTGGTCTGAGGCTATACAATCGATTGTGTCATCAGCCAGTCCTTTACATAATGCCTCGATATCGTCCTTAGTTCTTAAAGGAGGATTTATTTTCGTATTAGTGTCATAACCCTGAACGTCTTCTTCGGAAAGGGAGAAGTAGTGGGGTGCGGTTTCACAGGTTACCTTTATTCTTTTCTTCTTCGCCTGGCGAATCAGTTCCACAGAGCGACGGGTAGTAATGTGGGCTAAATGTAACTTTCCACTGGTCAGCTCTGCCAGTGCGATATCCCGAGCCACCATTATTTCCTCAGCCTGACTGGGTATTCCTTTTAAACCTAAAACTGTGGATGTAAATCCTTCGTTCATTACCCCATCCATAGAAAGGTTTAAATCCTCACAGTGAGAGATGACCGGGAGATTGAACATCTTAGCATATTCCAGAGCCCGTCGCATTGTCTGAGTGTTCATCACTGGTTTGCCGTCATCGGAAATCGCCACAATTCCAGCAATTCTCATCTTCCCTATCTCTGCTATTTCCTCTCCTTTTCGTCCTTTGGTTATGCTTCCTATAGGATAAACATTCACTACTCCTTCCTGGGAAGCTGTAGTGAAAATAAATTTTACACCAGAGACAGAATCAATAACCGGCTGCGTATTGGGCATACAACAGATAGAGGTAAATCCTCCCTGCGCAGCAGCGCGGGTTCCGGAAGCGATTGTTTCTTCGTCTTCCCTGCCCGGTTCTCGTAAATGGGTATGCATATCGAGCAACCCAGGGGTGACCACCTTACCCGTGGCATCAATTGTTATCGTAGACCTGGCAACATCTCCCGGCCTGAATTTTGAAGATTCTCCAATCTTCATTATCTTTCCATTTTCAATCAGGATGTCTACTTTCTTATCAATCTTATTTTTAGGATCGACTACTCTTCCATTTCTAATGACTAATTTCAACACGCTCCTCCCAATATGATTGTGCTTCCTATTTTTTCATACCCCGGCTATCTCCACCAGCCAAAAGGTAAAGGACCGCCATCCTCACCGCAATCCCGTTGGTGACCTGTTCGGTGATTACAGAACGTGAACTCTCTGCCACCGATGAGGATATCTCTATGCCTCTGTTCATTGGACCGGGATGCATCACCAGAAGATCTTTCTTCGCCCTTTTCAATCTTTCATCGGTAATGCCAAAAATTTCATTATACTCCCGCAAGGAAGGAAACAGATTCTCTTTCTGTCTCTCTATCTGAATTCTCAAAATGTTAATCACATCAAGCTCATCGATTATCTCGTCCAGATCGTAGAAGATTTTCACGCCCATCTGTTCAATCTTCGGAGGCATCAAAGTTGCTGGCCCTACCACGTACACCTTTGCTCCCATCTTATTCAATCCCCAGATATTTGACCGAGCAACACGCGAGTGGAGAATGTCTCCCACAATAGCAACCTTCAGTCCCGAAAGTTTCCCCTTTTTCTCCCAGATGGTGAACATATCCAATAACCCTTGCGTGGGATGCTCGTGAGTTCCATCACCAGCATTAATTATGGAGGCACTTATTGTTCTGGCAAGAATCTGGGGAGCTCCTGACATGGAATGGCGAATAACCACGAAGTCGGCCTTCATTGCTTCTAAAGTTTTTGCGGTATCGATTAGACTTTCGCCTTTGGCCACGCTGGAGTTTGAGGCGGAAATATTCAAAACATCGGCGCTCAACCTCTTGGCTGCCAGCTCGAACGAAATTCTGGTTCTGGTTGAGGGCTCGTAGAAGAGAAGCACCACCGTCTTACCCCGTAAAGGAGGAACCTTCTTTACCGAGCGGGTAAACAGTTCCTTAAATGGCTTGGCTGTCTCTAAAATTAAATTTATCTCTTCTTTGTCCAGATATTCCAGGCCGAGTAAATCCTTATTCTTTAACCGCATTCATCACTCCTCTCTTAAAAACACGCTATCTTCTCCATCCACTTCTTTCAAATTCACCGAGACAAGCTCTTTCTTAGAAGTGGGATAAATTTTCCCCACAAAGTCGGGCTGGATAGGGAGTTCTCTAAGACCCCTATCAATTAGAACTGCCAATCTTATAATTTTGGGACGCCCGAAATCTATCAGTTCATCGAGGGCAGCCCTTACAGTCCTTCCGGCAAAGAGAACATCGTCAACGAGGACTACCTTCTTATCGGTAATATCGAAAGGAATTTTTGTTTCCTTAACCAGAGGCTGATGTGCTATCGAATCCACATCATCGCGGTAGAGGGTGATGTCCAGAGCCCCCACGGGCACTTCCTTCTTCTCAATACTCTCTATCTCCCTGGCAATCCGCTTGGCAAGATGAACTCCCCTGGTCTGAATTCCCACGATGACAAGGTCTTTTATTCCGTAACTCTTCTCCACAATTTCGTGAGCCATCCTCTTTATTGTCCGGGAAATTTCCTTTGCATCCATTATGGCTTTCTTCTTTCGGGATACCACTAGACCCTCCCTGCTCCCTATCTTATGAAAATCTCAAATCACCGCTTAGATTTTTCCGCATTCAAATATACCATAAATAGTCTGTAAAGTCAAACTTTCCTTCCGCTGGTAGCGAGACTTGTCTCGCGATTAGTTATCGCAGAGCAAGCTCTGCTACTCCTAACGCACCGCAAGCGGTGCTGCTACTCCAAAATAAAAAAGGGGACAGTTGTACTAGCTCAATAATTCGGTAACCTTTTGGAGTTTATCAAAAGGTGTTTCATAGTTTAATCCGCCGTGTCTTCGTAAATGATTATACTCAAATAGAAAGTTGCCAAGATTCATAATAAG
>SDBT01003035.1_pt1 | contig 29161 bp, 27 predicted proteins | sample 2277101 | NCBI WGS metagenome assembly SDBT01 (sample SAMN10404973, study PRJNA504765) | marine sediment metagenome | isolation source: marine sediment core GS10_PC15, 103 cmbsf | place: Arctic Ocean: Southern Knipovich Ridge | collected 2010
CACGCTGCGCGTAACCGGGCACAAGCATTGTGCCCCTACGAATAACAGCACCTATTTCCCGTAGGACACGCTACGCGTAACCGGGCACAAGCATTGTGCCCCTACGAATAACAGCACCTATTTTCCGTAGGACACGCTGCGCGTGCCAGGGCACAAGCATTGTGCCCCTACGAATAACAGCACCTATTTCCCGTAGGACACGCTACGCGTAACCGGGCACAAGCATTGTGCCCCTACGAATAACAGCACCTATTTCCCATAGGACACGCTACGCGTAACCGGGCACAAGCATTGTGCCCCTACGAATAACAGCACCTATTTCCCATAGGACACGCTACGCGTAACCGGGCACAAGCATTGTGCCCCTACGAAAAAATGAGTGCAAAAATGCCTCTGTTAACGGTTCGTGATCTTAAAACCTATTTTCGCACAAGCGAAGGTCTGGCTCAAGCTGTGGATGGCGTTTCATTCGACATCCATGAGGGTCAGACGTTTGCCCTTGTGGGCGAGTCCGGGTGCGGTAAATCTGTAACCGCTCTCTCCATTATACAGCTTGTCCCGGAACCGGCGGGATACATCGCTGGTGGGGAAATACTCTACAAAGACACTGATATTACTCGCCTGTCAGAGCAGGAGAAACGGCGCATTCGTGGCAATGAGATCTCCATGATCTTTCAGGAACCTATGACAAGCCTGAACCCGGTGCTTACTATAGGAGACCAGATTGTGGAAGCGATCCGCCTGCATCAGCATCTTGACAGGAATGCGGCAAAGCACAAGGCTCTGGAAATGCTGGATATGGTGGGTATCCCAACTCCGGTCCAGCGTTTTAAGGACTACCCGCATCAGTTTTCAGGCGGCATGAAGCAGCGGGTGATGATCGCCATTGCGCTGTCCTGCCAGCCGGGTCTCCTCATCGCCGATGAACCCACTACAGCATTGGACGTCACCATACAGGCTCAAGTATTGGAGCTTACGCGTGATCTCCAGAGGGAAATGGGAACCGCCGTGCTGCTGATCACTCATGATCTGGGCGTCGTGTCGGAGATGGCGAAGCGCATCGCGGTGATGTATGCCGGGAAGATAGTGGAGATAGCTGACCGGAGGAATTTATTTGAGTCGCCATGTCATCCATATACGCAGAAGCTTCTGGAATCCCTGCCAACCAGACAGAAGCGCGGACATGCTCTCCAGACTATCGCCGGACGCGTGCCGAAAGCTACCAATTACCTGCCCGGATGCCGATTTGCCGACCGCTGCCATAAAGTGATGTCACACTGCCACACCGTCATGCCAGAACAGGTGGAAGTGGCGCCGGGGCATCAAGTATCCTGTCACCTATATCTGGATGCTGGATACTCGATGCTGGATGCTGGATTGAAGCAGCCTGAACCGCAGGCAGCGATATCCGTGCCATCGGTGTCGAGTGTCGATCATCCGATACTTCGGACTACCGGACTTAAAATTTACTTCGATATTAAAAAGGGACTGCTCAAAAGGACTGTCGGATACGTCCGGGCGGTGGACGGTGTTGATCTCGCTGTCCGGAAGGGCGGCACACTCGCGCTGGTGGGGGAGTCAGGCTGTGGAAAGACAACTCTCGGCAAGGGATTGCTCCAGTTGATCCGCCCCACCGACGGCTCAGTTATCTATGATGAGGTCGATCTGACTAAACTCGGACGGCAGGAATTGCTCCCCTATCGGCGGAAGCTCCAGATAATTTTTCAGGATCCCTATTCCGCGCTGAATCCCAGAATGATGGTGAGTGAGATCATTCAGGAAGGGATGATGGCACACCAAATCGGGTCAGGAAAAGCGGAACGGGCGGAGCGCATACGAGAACTCATTCCGAAGGTGGGTCTGGACCCGGATATTGTCCACCGATACCCTCACGAGTTCTCAGGTGGGCAGCGTCAGCGGATCGGGATCGCCAGGTGTCTTGCTGTAGAACCTGAGTTCCTGGTCTGCGATGAGGCAACCAGCGCGCTGGACGTTTCCGTACAGGCGCAGATCCTGAACCTGCTCAAAGACCTGCAAGTGGAATTCGATCTCACCTATCTTTTCATCACCCACGATCTCTCCATCGTTGAGTATTTCGCAGACGAAGTGATGGTGATGTATCTCGGCCGAATCGTAGAGCGCGGCATGACTGAGGAGATCTTCGACGATTTCAAGCATCCCTATACTCGCTCTCTCCTGTCAGCGATCCCAAAGATCGACCCGGATAGCGATCGAAAAATAATCCGACTTGAGGGCGACGTGCCTTCACCCATCAACCCGCCAATGGGATGCCATTTCCATCCCCGCTGCCCCAGTGTAATGCCCATTTGTTCAGAGGCATACCCCGATGAGGTCTCCTTCAGCCCCAGCCATGCCTGCCGATGCTATCTTTACAAATCATAATTGTGGCAAAGGATTATTGTAGGGGTGGGTTCAATCTTTCTTGACAGATTATCTCACTACTATTTATCATTGTGGAAAGGGCAGGTTTGGGGGTTCATGTTTGCGATACTGATTACTGCTTATCCGAGCATTGATGGTTTACAAACACCGTATTGTCAGATAAAACCTGCCCCTACAGACCATCAGCCATATTGCGCCGGGTCCCAGCGCTGCTAACCAATATTTTGAATCGCACTCATAGCGGCTTTTTTAGTTGACTTGACGATAGCGGTTTGGTAAAATACCAGCGTGCCGCCGATATGGTGTGAATATGACCACGGTCATATCCGTTGGCGAACTTCCTCGTAGAACGTGCAGCTTGCTCGTTCAGAAACATCTGTATGATAAGAGCAAGTTGGTAGCTTAGTTTTTCATAGTACCACATGCTGCCAGCTTGTGAAAAGAGGAGTAATAATTATGGCATCTAAAAATGGGATTCAATTGTTTGATGGCAAGTCTTTAGCTGGCTGGCGCGGACAGAGCGCGGACGATAAGCACGAATGGATGGCTGCTGGGGCGGTTTCGCTGAAATCTGACGATCACAAGCTGTTCGATATTAAGCAGGGCGAAGGACTGCTAGTCAACGGAGTAACCGGTCGCACAGCCAATCTATACACGGATTATCAGCATGGGGACTGCCAACTGCACATAGAATTTGTGGTGCCGCAAGGCTCCAATTCCGGCGTTTACTTCATGAGCAGATACGAAATTCAGGTATTGGATAGCTGGGGCGCGACCGAACTCGTATATGGCACTTGCGGCGGAGTCTACGCCCGCTGGATCAACGAGCAATCCGTAGGCGGGAACCCACCCAGAGTTAACGCGAGCAAACCGCCCGGAGAGTGGCAAACCTTCGACGTGGTATTTCGCGCTCCACGGTTCGACGAAGATGGCAGCAAAATAGCCAACGCCACCTTTGTCTCAGTAATCTGGAATGGAGAATTAGTCCATGAGAACGTAGAAGTAGAAGGCCCTACGCGAGCATCTATGCTGAATGACGAAAAACCCACAGGACCATTGATGCTTCAAGGCGACCACGGCCCAGTCGCATACCGCAACATCCGAATACATAGTCTGGTCTAACTGCGAGAAGATTCAGATGACCTCCTGCGGAATCCGAGAAGCACATAATGAAGCTCATAATCCGGAAAGAAATCGCTGAAAATATCACAAGCTATAGGAATCTGATCACCACCGAGTTGTGCATCGTCCTGTTTCTATCAAGCGCGCTGTGATTAATTGGGACAGAAATATACGCAGAATAGCAAATCAACAGATGGAAGAATACAGGAAGCGGATGGAGGAATATAATGCAAGTAATGTGTCTGCGCTCCCAAAACGCCCTAAAGGTGCGTATGAATGGGCTGAGGAAGTTCCTTTCGCTTACAAAGATATGCGCCTCTCGGAAGCCTTCGGGACAATCTGGGTCGGTGTGTTCATGATGCTGGGACTGAACGTTGTGCTCTTTATGGCGGCTTATCTCTCGTTTCTCAGATACGACGTCCGATGATGGAGCGAAATCATCTCTTCTTTCTTCTAAAGGGGATAATTTTCCTGCTTTCCAGTGAAGGGTCAGTAAAGAGCCTCAAATTTTCCTGGAAAGTATCCTGTTCTGACTCTACCACCCGCCTCAGATGCTCCGTTTCGCTAGCTATGCCCTTCTCATCGAGATACTGCATGAACAGCTTTAAGGCAAAAGGCATCATGGTCTTTTCCTGAGCTGGCACAGCCGTTTTTCGGATGAAATGCGTGCGCATGAATTCCTGAACTATCTCAGCGAGTATATATTCTGAGACGGTCTCGCCATGATAGCTACTCAGGAAATCCATGTATAAATTTGCAGTATCGGCAAAATCTTTAGCTCTATCATCCGGCACACCTTTGGCGATACACCATTCCACATAGCAGCCCGACACTTCATCCTGCCACTTTGATAATTTGGATTCATCCCTACCAGAATTTATCTTGCTCAGTGTCCTGACAAGCTTTATCTCTTTCTTGGTGGGAGCAATCCTGTCCTCGCTGATATGAATTGTGGATTCGTCAAAAGGCTCGTATTCCTCTACATCAATCACGCGTTCCCTGAAATAGAAAGATGGTACTTTGCCCACATAAGGAAACATCAGATTAAATCTCTCAATCATCGAATCGACTTCAGCTTCCGGCATATCAAATTCATCGATCAATTCTTCCTTCTGCTCCTCAAATTCTTCCGGGGCTTTGTCTTCTAGTAAAGCGAGGTTCCATATACGCTGAGTAAGCGTAAATCCCTTATTAAAATCTTCCTCTGACTCAGCTTTATCAAGCAATGGCTTTGCATAATCTACCATCGCCTGTGCAGGGCCAACAATGCGATAACCATTCTCCACAAGCGGAACGTTGCTGCCTGAGGACTGCATGACGACAATTTCCGGACCATCATCGTCATAGAATCCTGCGTCGTCACGGAATCCCGATGATAGAATGCCACTCGATTTTGATCGTCGTTTGCGGGTTTGTCCTTTCTTGCTTTTCTTCATCTGATGACGTTTTTGCTTCCCCTTTTTGCTCTTCTTTGGCATAATACCCGCCTCCTCATTAAACTGATACTAATGAGCTTGTAGCGTTTGGCGCGAATTTCATAGTGGCATTTGATGCTCTCATTCAGAGCATATCCGAGCTATTGGTTACGGTCGCGCCAATATCGTGGTGAACGCCGATACCTAATGGGAATTGCTCATGACAGGATTTCCCTGTGACTATGCGGTAGCATCGTGTGTGTCCAAAAACTGACCGAAGATGCAAAGAAACATCTGAGGAATAAAGGCGATTTTCTTCTATTGCTTTCTTCACTATTGGCCAGGTTTTCTCGTCATACCCGGATTCGTCAGCCAACCATTCTGCGATCAGTTGGATAGCAGCCTCGTTTTTCATTCGCTGAGCAGCCTGATTCTCGTCAATACACTCCGCTTCCTGAATTGTCGGATTGGGATAGGTCGGATGTTTATTATTCATACTTCATCTCCTCGAAGCTCCGTTTATCTCTTTCCTCGGCGGTTGCCAAATTCTCTACTCATTACAATAATAGCCGGTTTTTCCGGAGCAAGTCAATAGTTTTTTTGGAATCCCCCGAAACTCCATAGTGCATTAACAACTTTGTTTTCAATAGTACCGTTCGTCGCCGAAGGGACGGGCATTTCGTAGAACGCGGCTGCCAGCCCGTTTGGAAACAAGCCAGCGGCATGTTCTACGGAAAAGTCACCCAGTCATCACCCATAAATTGAGTTAAAGTCTTGAATTTGTTGCTTTTCTGATGATATTAAGAATTAAGTTGTCAGTGCAATAGTGCATTGACAACTTCTCATTTACTGTAAGGTATTTCCTTATTTGGCAACCAGCATCTTGCGGACGGCTGAGAAATCGCCGGACTTTATGTGGTAGAAATACAAACCGCTGGCAACTGCTTCGCCCATATCATTTTTTCCATCCCAATGAGCGGCTCTGTCTCTAGTAACATAAAAGCCCTGTGTCCTGTACCCCAACTCCAACCGGCGGACTAATTTGCCAGTTAAGCTGTAGATGGAAATCGTAGCCTCGCCGCCCTGAGGCACTATATACGGTATCCATGTATCGGGGTTAAGCGGATTGGGATAATTCTGGAGCAGTTGATAGGAAGTGGCAAAAGGCGCGATCGCTTCTTGAGACAATGGCCTTGCAGGAGCCAGAATCCCCCCGTTTTCGCCGTATTTCTCACCAAAATGCAAACCCACAAGTATCAGGTCGAGGAAGTTTACCTCGCCATCATCGTTGACATCAACATATAACCCCGGCGAAGGAACCGGGTTTCCGCCCATATTCGAGCCAACGGCGTTTGCATCCAGAATATCTACTGAGCCATCGCTGTTTACATCCCAGGGAGCCGTGATCACAGAGGCGGTTTTGTCGTTGTTCACACTACTATTCCCGGCAGCGTCTGTCAGATGGACAGTAACTATGGCATCTCTCACATTCTTCCCCGCGACTGCCGTATAATAGCCAATATAAGTTCCCGGCGCGCTCGGGTCTTCCGGCATGGGGACATCCACCGCGACACCGGCTATATCGAAGTATGCTATACCGGAGGGTTCACCTCGTAGAGTGACGGTGATAATGTCGCCGACTATCCTGGCAGGACTGCCGGATACATCTACAGAGCTTATCGTCGGCGGAGTTAGATCAACGTATGTTCCATCGAAATTTATCTCTCCATCCTTAGCCAGTGTGGCTGTCTGCGATGCTGGGGTGGCGTACCCGGCCACAGCACCGTATGCAATTTTGTAGTCACCCACGAGAGCATTTGTCTTCGTCCACGTCTTCCCGGTTCCACTATAGTTGGCAGTACCTGTTATGTCAAAGGTGGCTGCATCCAGATTCGTGGTTACGTTTATGGTGCCCGTAAGAGGCTCGTATGTTCCATCGAAATTTATCTCTCCATCCTTAGCCAGTGTGGCTGTCTGCGATGCTGGGGTGGCATACCCAGCCACAGCACCGTATGCAATTTCGTAGTCACCCACGAGAGCATTTGTCTTCGTCCACGTCTTCCCTGTTCCACTATAGTTGGCAGTACCTGTTATGTCAAAGGTGGCTGCATCCAGATTTGTGGTTACGTTTATGGTGCCCGTAAGAGGCTTGTATTGCCCATCGAAGGTTACTTTGCCATCCATAACCAGCGTCTTCGTCTCGGACGGTGGTGTTATATAACCGAATACGTCGCCGTATGTGATAGTATATCTTCCTATCACTGCCCCAACCTGTGTCCACAACGTTCCAGATCCACTATATTCAGCAGGACCAGTTAACACGAAAGTTGCCGCCTCCAGGTTTGTGGTCACCTCTATGGTTCCAGTAGCCCTGTATGTGCCGGTGAAATTTATCACTTCACCCTTATTCAGTATTTCCGTCTGCGATTCTGGAGTGACATAACCGGATACGTCATTGTATACGATGGTATATTCACCCAGAGGAGCGCGTGTTTTCGTCCATTTTCTCCCTGAGCCACTGTAATTGGCGGGACCAGTTATGTCAAAGGTGGCTGCGTCCAGATTCGTAGTCACGTTTATAGTACCTGTGGGTATCTCAACGTATATGCCCACAAAGTCTATCTCTCCATCCTTAATCAATGTGGCCGTCTGCTGTTCAGGGGCGATGTATCCATCCACAGCGCCGTATGTGATGGTGTAGTCGCCTGTAGGAGCATTTGGATTTATCCATATCTTTCCTGATCCACTATACTCAGCAGGGCCAGTGATATCAAATGTGGCTGCATCCAGATTCGTGGCTACGTTTATGGTACCTATTGGTATCTCAACGTATATGCCCTCGAAATTTATCTCTCCGGCCGCTTCCAATACTGCTGTCTGTGATAATGGCGTTGCATAACCTGCTATAGCATTGTATGTAATAGTATATTCGCCAACATAAGCGCCTTCCTTTGTCCATACTTTCCCTGAACCACTATAATTATCAGGGCCAGCTATGTCGAAGGTTGCTGAATCCATATTTGTGGTTACGTTTATATTACCTATAGGTCTCGGTATATATACGCCCTCGAAGTTTATAACCTCACCCTCGTTCAGTGTGGCTGTCTGCGATTCCGGAGTGAAGTAACCAGACACATTGCCATATATTATGGTATACCCACCCGCATGAGCATTCGGATTCGTCCATGTCTGTCCAGAGCCACTATAGTTAACAACACTGTAAACGTTTAGTTTACCTCCTTCTTTGCGGACAACATACGCTTTTTCGTTGTCCCAATCATCTATCCGCCACTCACCACCTTCCATTTGAACCAGAACGGTGGCATTTCGAGAAAGGGCGAATCCACTGTTCGCAAACTCTTGTCGTAACCCCGCCGAAATATTCTCACTGTCCAGGTTAGTTTGGTATTCTAATCCAACACTAAACAAGAACGCATAGCCAATCAGGTCAAAAGTAGCAGCATTCATATTTGTGGTTACGTTTATAGCACCTGTGGGTATCTCAACGTATGTGCCAATGAAGTTTATCTCTCTACCTTCATCCAGTGTGGCTCTCTGCAACCCCGGAGTATAATACCCCTCCACCTCACCGTATGTGATTTCATAGTCACCCACAGGAGCGTTCGGCACTGACCATAGCTTCCCGCCGCCTCTGTAGCTGATGGGGCCTGCTATGCTAAAGGTGGCAGCATCCAGATTTGTGATTACGTTTATCGTTCCTGTGGGTATCTCAACGTATGTACCATCGAAGCTTATCGTCTCATCCTCTTCCAGTGTGTCTGATTGCGATGCCGGGGTGTAATATCCTTCCACCTCACCAAATGTGATGGAATAGCCACCTATAGGGGCGCTTGTCGTTGTCCATTGCATCCCAGAACCACTGTAGCTGGCGGGGCCAGATATGTTAAATGTGGCTGAATCCAGATTAGTGGTTACGCTTATAGTGCCTGTGGGTATCGCAACGTATGTGCCACTGAAGCTTATCTCTCCATCTTTAGTCAATGTGGATTGCTGCGGACCCGGAGTGAAGTATCCAGCTACAAAGCCGTATGTAATGGAGTAGTTACCTACAGGAGCATTTGTCGTTGTCCATTCCGTTCCAGATCCACTGAAGCTGGCGGGGCCGGATATGTTAAAGGTCGCAGCACTCAGATTTGTGGTTACGTTTATGGCGCCTGTTTCGGGTGGCACATGCACGTCCATGGACGTTGACACCGACCATTCGCCGGTCACATCTGCGGAGGCTGATTCACCTGGCGCAATGCCAGCCCCGGTAACAGTAATAGTAGCACTCGTCTCTGATAGAGAGACGGAGATATTACCTTCGGTTTCAACGGACATGCTGATGCCGCTAGAGACCTCGAAAGTGCCAGAGTTTCCCGGTGCAGGATTCACGAATGACCATTCATCCGTACCGGAATCCGTTATTGTCTCTGGCTGTCCGTAAAGAGCCGGCGGAGTTGCAATGAGTATGACGTCATAGCTCTCGGAAACGTTGTAAGTCCCGACTTTGCTCAATGTTACTTCACTCGTGGACGGAGTCGAGTTTGGCCCCGATACACCTATCGTCGCGACGACATCCCCGTCGGGATCAGTGATTGTTACTGTGCCGGTGATACTGATGGAGAGGCTGATTGAAACGCTAAGCCCGGCAGGAATGGTGAATGGATAAGTGTTTTCGATGCCCTGGGAATAGGAAACAGTTTGCGACACGCTGGCGTGTGCTGTAGTAGCGCTGAAAGCCGCCAGAACCAAACTCATAACAACCAGAAATGCTCGTAGCCTTAGCTTTTTAATCATCACAAAATTATGCATATTTTTTCTCCGATGATGCAGGCAGGATGCCTGCGCTCCCAGAAATACAGAATAGTGTTAAATATCTACTGATAGCTTGCTGCTTCCGCTGGCAATTTTGTCCTTCCGTATACGTAATCCGAGAAGAATTGAGAGAAATCCTGGCCTGTCACCGCGTTCAGTGCCTCCAAAATATTCGCGGAAGAATATCTCTTCCCACGGAATTCCTGAAACATATAATCCATCAAATCATCCAGGTTTTTTCTGCCATAAGTGCGTTTCCTGATCTCGCTGTCCATAAGAGATGCCACCAGCGAACCTTTGTGATACATGCTCCATATTTTTGCGCTCCACGACTGCTCCCGGTGTTCCTTCCGAGCCAGTTGCTCCTTAACTCTTGTGAGCGCTATGTCGTCTTTTGTTCCGTATCTTTTGAGGTATCCCTCATAATTTCTCTTCAGATGTTGGAGGAATCGCTCCTCGCTGTAAAGCCCTACTCGATAGGGAGTGAGATAACCATAATACTCCGTAAATCCCTCCTTGAACCAGCCCTCATAATCGGATTTCTGATTGGCAATACCACCGTTCCATACGTGGAATATCTCGTGAGCTACAAAAGAGGGACCCACATTCACAGGCCCAGCGAATCCCGTACTGTGAGCGCTACCATGTATGTACCTCCCATCTGGCGCCGGCTGGGCAAAGATTGCCAGATAGTTTTTGTATGGAAAATCGCCGAATCTGGTCACATAATCTCCGAATATAGTGACAATATTATCAACTCTCCGCTCCAGATATTCGGGATCTACTTTTCTGTCTGCGCGATGAACGACGTATATCTCATGATCTCCGAATTGACGCTTTGCGAACTGGAAATTCCCTATACAGAAAACCGAGTCCACCGCTTCTTCCAATGAGTCAGCAACGAAAGACGAGGGGCCGTTTTCCTGCCAGGGGGTAATGGCGCGCCAGCCGGGCGGCAAATCCAGATGAATATCGATCTTGCCTATCATGTGGAGATCCTGCGGCGACAGAAACGCTGTGTGACCATCGAGGATTCCATAGTCATCATCCACGTAACTTGCGTAATCATTCCCTATGGTTGTTGATAAAATGTTCAGCCCAACTTCATACTCCACCGTCACCGTTTTCAGCATAGTGGTACCGAATTTCATCTGCCAGACGTCCTTAGCGAGTTCCACCCACTCGACCAGACCATCCGTACTATTGTAAGAGATATTGGATATTTCGTCATGTCTATCAAGCAGCGACAGGACGAGAGATCCCCGGCGGACGTTCCTGAACACGCACTTCACGTGAGCTGAATCCCCCTGAGATGGCCTAATCGCCATGCTGTATTCAACCTCTACAGGTATCAGCGCCGTTTCAAGCACTTTCACAAAAGATCGCCCAGTTCCAGGGGCTGTGGAGTCATATTTACCTCCCTGTGGGTCAGCGAAGACTATAGTTGGGAATTTATATACATTGTATTTCTGGATTATCTCATCCTGATTCGCGCCCACCTTCAGGCATACGAATTTCTGCGCCAGTTCTATTGCATCCGGACTGGAAAAGAGACGGCTGTCCAGACGTTTGCTGGAAACACCATAAAACACAAGCATCATTGGCTTGTTTTCGGCACGCGCGGCTTCAGTTGCCTCCTCAAAAGATGCACGCCATTTTATTTCCCCGGGTTTGTCCGCGCTCGGCTTATCTACTGCGCCCATTTGCGACAGTTCAGCGCAGCCAACCAGAGCTAGATATACAAAACACATAATGCAAAACACAAGATAAGAGGCCGATATTCCCCTTCCTGAGTTCCGAGAGCCGTGCCTCAATTGGATTCCACATACTGTAAATGTCAGCATTCGTTGGATCATCACTTTCCAAATGTATAGTCGCTGATTTTTAAGAGAAAAGGCTTGCAGGTATTTTTGAAGGATAATAGACTCAAGACGCAAGACTCAAGCCACGAAACTCAAGATCAGAATCAGAGGTATTTTCCTTCGTGCCTTTGTGTCTTAGTGACATAGTGTTGAGGAAGACACCACATCATAACCTAATTTAACATTGTCGAGTTAATTACCGGCGAAGCCATATATCTCGATCTCCTGTATCTCAGGCTCACTCATTCTAGTGAGAGAAGATACTCCCCCAAACGCGCCGCGTACAACCTCGCCAGTACTGGCGAGCGGTCGCGCTCTGATCTTGATTTTGTCGGCCACAAACGAGGCTTTTATGACGATCTTTTTCTCTTTATTCTTGTCAATTTCCGCAATCTCCCTCCAGTTTTCCCCTGTTCCGACAGATGCCATAATCCTGAAAGACGACAGATTCTCGCTGTAGATCACTATTTTATGTATGGACTTCTTTTCCGGGAAAGTGATGTCCACCTCGGCATTAGGGAAAGCGCCATAAGACGTCCTGCCGCGTACTCTCTCAGGAAAGGAAGCCCTGCCTACCGTATTTATGTCCCCGTCAATCATCTCTGGTGAAGTGCATATAACGCCATCCGCCAGAACATAATTTTCGCTCCATTCCTGCTCCTGAAAAATTGCCTGGAATAACGGCGATTCACAGCCGATAAGACATACCAGGATCAATACCAGACACAACACCAAAATTATCTTTTGCATTAGTTTTCCCTCCCATAGAATTAGCACCACAAACAAACAACTATAGAGTCTCGACTGCTATCTGCCATAGATCCACATATTCTCCACGACCTGTAGATACGTGGGATAATAAGTAACAAATTTGAGTGAACTGGCATAGTAAGTACATCGAACGACCATGTCAGTTTTGGCGAACCATGTTAGAGCTTCTTTGGAGCCGTTATTGAGCAGAACTGCCTGGATACCGGTGCCGTTCGCAACAGTTACAGCATTCTTTGATTCTATCTCAGAACCCCACACCTCCGCATACCAGTCAATCTCCTCCGACAGATTATATGATACGAACCTCCCTTCCTCGTGATCCACAGTAAGTAAGATGAACGGAATGTCAGCCGCCGTTATCGACGAGGTAAATCCCTCCACATCCATATCAATGAATTGATAGGCAGGCACCGGCTCCATCAAGAGCAGTCTATGGCTAGCTAAAATGCCCGGTTCAGGTCGCGACATCATACCTTGCCCGTCTTCACCTAACGCCTTCACCGTCCATTCGTCCACTGGCAGGTTTGAGATCCTTATGCCGAACTTCGTGTTCATATAAGTATCGCCAGATAGCCCCGGCACCATTTCCGGAACTGGCTCTGTTGGACTCGCTGGTTCCTCTCCGCATCCGATAACACCAGATAACGCACAAACGATCAGAATAAATAGAACTGCCACTCTCATAGCTTCATCCCCCTCCGTGTTAATCTACTCCAGAATTACCTCCTCATAGCAGGGCGTACAAAGGTGCTGACCTCTGAATATGTGAATTCTTGTTTCCATAGCACTCTCGCCGCATCTGGAACATTCAATAGAGTCGAAAATCCTCGCTCTTTTAGGAATACCTTCCTTTGGCTTGCTTACCTCGAATACGTCCTCACCTCTGGCCGCCAGTAAGTCCTGGGGTCTCGGCCCCTTCTTTCTACTTATTCTGATACCCTCGCCTGTGTTCCTGTTGAAAAAGGTGTAAACGTGCTTGCCGTAATCCCTGAATATTAGGTTTCCCTTCCCAAAGGTGCATCCTGTTACAACCTGAATGCCATCAACAGCGCAGGAATCGTTTTCCACGATGGCGACAAGTTCCTCATCGGATGCTCTATCAAAATTCAGCTTCTCCAGTGCGAATAGGCTTACCTTGTAGCCCCAGGCTAGACCTCCGCACTCGTGACCGTGAAACCTTACCGCGTCTTCCCAGGAAGCCATTTTTCATTCACCTCGTTAGTTTATGAGCCTAATGAACATTGAAAATTTAGTCGGGTAATAAAGGTTCGTGCTAAAGAAGGCACCGCAATAGCTGTCATTCTGAGCAAAGCGAAGAATGACATGGATCGGGACACCTTTCAGCGTAAATTCGCATTACCCGATTATTTTATGAATCTTCACCAGTGTGCCCATACAAGTTCCGATAAGCACTGGCGAGAGAACCAGTCAACAGATTATTTCAACTTGAGACTGCCCCATCTGGCTGCAAGCTTTCCAGTAGAGGAAACTGCCGCTTCTGTCGAACCTAAATCACTCTCCACATACTCACCTACATAGCATTGGGCATAATCCAAATAATATATATGTCCCGGATTTGATATGAGAAGCTGCCACATGATCAGCCTGTTCTCTGGAGATTCAAATGTGAGGTGATATTCTGCCCATTCCGGAGTTATGGTAACTTCCTCACTCGTCAGATTACCCCATTCGCCTGCTTCATTCTGTTCACCACGCGACGGCGAGAACGTGATAGGGCCAGGGTCACCTTTTAGCCAGAAAGACATGGTGTATGTTACGCCCTCCTCGGTACTAAATCTTCGAGCATGATCAAATCGCAGATTCCATGATCCACCAGCCGGAACCCCCGTAACTTCGACCATAACACACTGATTGCCTTCGATGGCCTCGGTTGTGTTAATACTGAGAAAACCGGTGGCATCCGACTGCTTGTATAAAACCCAGCCCGGTATCTCCTGCAAATCTACGCCGCTACCCTCCTCAAAGCCCGGATTATCAAACAGGTTCTCAATATCCTGTGCATAAGCCATTGATGTTACCATCGCCAGAAATACCAGAATCAAAAAAACGTTTCTTTTCATCTTTCATTTCCTCCCTTGCAAAACTGTGCAAAGCTACAAAAATAGAGGCATATAAGAGAATGATTCACCTCCTCTGTATCGTTCAGATAATCCCCGGTGAGAAAACCAGCCGGTAAGCTATTTTAGCTTGAGTTTGCCCCATTGGGCTGTGAGCTTCCCAGACGGGGAAACCGCCCTCACCGGCCCCGTATCGAATTCATCCTCCACATACTCACCCACATAACATCGGGCGTGATCAATGTAATACTCATGACCCGGATTTGATATCAGGAGCTGCCACATAATCAGTCTGTCCTCTGTGGATGTAAATGTGAGATAATACTCCTCCCAATCCACAGTTGGATTAACCTGCTTACTGGCCATATTACCCCATTCACCTGCCGCATTCTGTTCACCACGAGATGGCGAGAACGTTATGGGGCCAGGGTCGCCTTTTAGCCAGAAAGACATGGTATATGTTTCGTCCTCCTCAACGGAAAATCTTCGAGCATGATCAAATCGCAGATTCCATTCCCCTCCGGCTGGAACGTCTGTAACTTCGATCATAACACACTGATCGCCTTCGATTTGCTCTTCATCGTCAATGGATATAAAGCCTGCGGCGTCCGACTGCTTATACAGATTCCAGCCGGGTATTGCCTGCAAGTCCCTGCCTCTACCATCCTCGAAGCCCGGGTTATCAAACAGGTTTTCGATCTCATCGGCGTAAGCCATAGATGCTCCAATGATCAGAAATAACAGAATCAGGATTGCGTTTGTATACTTCATTTTTCATTCCTCCTCATTGTGGCGGCATTACCAGATTTTTCGCCGTAGCAGCGCGAAGATTACTGGAAGTGACGTACGATTTTACAATGCCTGATTTAATAATAACCGTTTATCCATAGCACGTCAACAGAAAATCTCTTAATGCCCTTGAAATTCTACAGGAATATTGGTAGAATCTACAAGGATAATCAAGAAACCTTGCCAGAAAGGAGAATGTCTGTATGCCGCCAAAATCTGGCTCTGATTTCAGGGGAGAGTATCTACGCCGGCTGCCGGCTGTCGGGAAGCTGTTGGAGCATCCGGAACTGAAGCATTTGTCCGAAACCTGCCCGCGAGTCCTGCTGGTGAAAGCCATACAGGAAATTGTGGATGCTCACAAGGCGCGTATTTTATCTGCAAGGGATATGGAGCAGGTAAGAGACCTGGATCTCTCTGTTGACCATATTATAAAGGCGGTTTTTGCTCTTGCTACTGAAAAGGCTCGCATGAGTTTGCGCCGGGCTATCAATGCTACTGGCGATGTGCTGAATGATGGCTTAGGGCGCGCGCCTCTGAATGAGGCAGCACAAAGGGCCATTCAGGATGTCGCGAGGGGATACTCTACGCTGGCTGTGGATGGCGATAGGAATGACCACGTTAAGGAGCTTCTGTCCATACTTACGGAGGCAGAGTCGGCGCTGGTGTTGAATAATAATGCAGCCGCTGTTATGCTCATTCTCAATACTATCGCCGATGGCAAAGAGGTCATCATTTCCAGAGGACAGTTGATAGATAACGACGGATTCAGGCTTCCGGAGATAATCGCCAAAAGCGGCGCTGGAATGGTATCAGTCGGGGCTACCAACAAAACGCATCTGCGCGACTATCGCGATGCCATCAGCGAGAACACAGGGGCGATATTGAAGGTGCATAAGAGCAACTACCGGATCGCCGGATTCTCGCAGGACGTACCCATACAGGAACTGGCGGAGATCGGGCGGGAATGCGATATCCCTGTGATAGATAACATCGGCAGCGGCTTCCTTGTTGATTTGACACAGCATGGCTTTCCTGAGGAGCCTACGGCGTTTCTGAGCATCAGGAAAGGCGCTGATATTGTCTGTTTCAGCGGTGATAAGCTGCTGAGTGGGCCGCAGGCGGGAATAGTGGTTGGCCGCGAGGGATATTTGTCCGCGATGAGGAAGAACCCGCTTTACCGCGTGCTAAGAGCGGATAAACTGGCTCTGGCTGCGCTGGAAGCTACGCTGAGGTCGTACCTGGACACGGACAGAATTCTGGAACTCAATCCTGCACTCCGGCTTCTCTCCAGACCCATCGCTGACATAGAGTCAATGACCCAATCCCTGATGAATTCTCTGTCTGAGAAGATTTCGCATCTGGCTGTTGTGGAAATGGTGGACAAATCTCCCACAAAAATGCTCTCCATCAAACCAACGGCGGTATCCGTAGCGGATCTTGACAGAAGACTCCGCTCGCGCGCTCTACCCATCGTCACTCTCATCTGTGAGGAGGAAATCATTGTCGATCTGAGAACCGTATGGGAGGATGAGGTGAGCGAAATATCCAGAGCGTTGACAGAGTGCTGCCAGCCATGCAGGGATAGGTAGTTTTGCGGTCTTTAACCTTGACTTGTGCTCAAGATCATACTATAATTCAGCATATCTGATGTGGTTTAGATATGGCTCTACTAATCCGAATATCTCCAGGTTTCGATACAGGCTGCGCCTACTCAACCGACGGTTTTCGGATAAGTTTTGAAGCATTGTTTACAATTGTGGTAACGCTTTTGAATATGATATATGTTATTCCATCGAAAATCCCCCCAGCCCCCTTTTCAAGGGGGAGCTATAAACCCTCGCATAGAGCAGGTCTGCTGATCACCGCTGTAGAGTAAATGTAGAGCAGATTTCCTGCTCCCGCTTGAAAAGGGGGCTGGGGGGGGGGATTTTCAGCCATATTCAGAAAGTGTTACCCTAACTATACTGGAAAATGGCTGAGAAGTGTTGAGATGAAAGAGAAAAAGGATACGAAGGCAAAAAAGAAAAGTAAATCCAAAGTAGAAGTTCAGGATGTTGATAGAAGGAAATTTATCGAGAAGTCGGCCAGGGATTTAGGCGCGTGTGGCTTTGCCATCTTCGAACTCGCGCAAATCATAAAGAATGAGATCGTGCAGGAAGTCGTTAACGATATAAAAGACGTAATCAAGCGGTCTTAGGCAAATTTTGCAGAACGCGGGTTGGGCGGGATTTGCTGGCTTCAGGGGAGATGCCGCGGGTTGATGTTGATGCCAATAAGCCAGGATAGAATCTTGCTCTGGTTTATTGTTTTTACTTCCTCAATTTCTCCTTCATCCTGATAACGGCCGAAGTTCTGCTGCGCTCCATTGGCGGTGAAAGACGTTCTCAGTGTACAAAAACTACGCACTTGCCGAACTCTCCATCGTCTTACCATTCGACGCCGTTCATCAATATAGTATCATGACCATTACTCGAGACATTTTTTTCTTGGTCGTGATCCCAACCTGGAGGTGAACGTATATGAAAAAAAGGATATATTTGACAGCGGTTTTCGTGACTATTTTTCTGACCATGTCAGCTTATGCACAGCAGGAAGAACATCTGGTGGGTTTATACCTCTTTGATGGCGAGGAAGGCGATGAAGCTATCGATCTCTCCGGCAATGAGAACAACGGTGTATTTGTTGGCGGCGTCGAGCGAGTGGACGGCTATTTCGAGGGCGGCCTCGGATTCAACGGCAGTGACGCGTTCGTTGAGATCCCTGACAGTGAGAGTCTCACCCTCACGGACGGTCTGACCATCGCCATGTGGATCTATTTGAGGAACTATTCCGTGTCTGGCGGCACAGGTGTGACAAAGGAAACATCCTATAAGGCAGGTACACGCGATCACGGAGGAATGATGGTCCGAGCCACAACGAGCGGTGCCACCTGGACAGCGAATACTGTTGACGGAGGCACTCCTGTCCCGCTTGAAGAGTGGCACCACGTCGCCGCTACCTATGATGCCGCTTCGGGCGATGCCATCGTCTATCTTGATGGCAAGGAGGATGCCGAAGGAGCTTTCTCAGGCGAGATAATTCCCAATTCAAGCGTTGTCTGGATCGGCAGGGGAAACGCCCCGTATTCTGATGGTATATACGACGAGGTGGCGATATGGAATGTCGCTCTATCCCCTACTGAGATCCTTGAAGCAATGAATACGCTGCGCGCTGTGGAGCCGTCGAAGAAGCTGGTCGCGACCTGGGGGAGAATGAAAATGAGATACTAATTTCTATATGGGCGAATACAAGATTCGCCCCTACATCAGCAGTATGAGATCATACACCAGAATCGTCTCCCATTTGCGCTTCTGGCTTCGTGATTGAGAGCGTTTCTTAAGTGTATGCTCTATTCTGAATCCCGCGGCTTCTATAAAGGCCTCAAGATTCTCCACTGCCGCCTCCCCTGAATGATCCGAGTATCCCAGAATGATATGTCCACCTATATTCAGATGCTCCGGCGACTCCGTCAGAAATCTGCGCACGATCTCCTGATCCTCATCGCAGATGGCAATTTCAGCACGACTTCGCGGCGGGGATACTACCCAGGGGACATTGAAGATAATCAGATCGAAACGACGATCTCCCACCGGATCAAAGAGGTCGCCACCGTCGGTGGTTTCCACCGCAGCAGGATCGTGGGCTAACTTGTCAAGATCGACGAAACGCTGGATGTTCAGCTTTGTGGTGGCAATGGCTTCGGGTAATATATCAGTAGCTACGACCTTAACGTCGCGGTCAGCAAAAACTCTCGCCGCCAGCAGGGACAAACAGCCGCATCCGCAGCCCATATCCAGTATCTCTACGTTTGGCGGCATCTGCTCTCCGGCTCTGCGCATACCTTCCTGAAATAGCTCTATGGTATCCTGTGACATGGGCGGAAGGACGTTGCTGTGCACCATCATATCCGCTTCCAAAGCCGGGACGTGATAGAATTTCCTCATGTCGGACAAAATCTTCTGTATCGCGGACACAGGCACCAGAAAAGGAACACTATCGCCCGGCGCGGACAACTCGCCCAGAAGCTCAAGTAGATATGGAATGTGGATGGATGGCTCGATATCCGAAAGCCGATCATTCTGCACAATAATCATCAGGCGGGATAGCACTTGCTGGTAATGTCTCTCGTACCAGTGGCCGGTGCGTTTGCGGTAGGTGGGATGGCGGCGTTCTTCTTTTGTTTGCAGTGGCAAGTCATGCAATGCACCAGTGGCAAGCTCGCTCTTCTTCTTTTCCAGATAGCTGAATATCTCCAGTATTTTGTCCCACTGACCGGATGCAACGGCTACGCCTCCCTTGCGGAGATGATTGAATATCCTGTTAAGTTGACTCAGCTCTTTTGCCCCGAACAGCTTCAATGGGGCGTCACCAACCACATCGGCGAACCTGCCGGGCAGGTAAACATCGCCTATGGATCTCAAATATATTCGGCGCGCATGTTGCATTTACTTTGCTCTACCTCAACCTATCCTTTACAATTTTGCCCATAGCATTCTTGGGCAGTGCATCCAGAAATTCAACGTGCTTTGGCTTCTTGAAACTCGCCAGCCGCTCTTTGCAGTATGCTATTACCTCGTCGCCGGAGAGTTCCGCTTCGTCCTCCAGGACCACACAGGCTTTCACAGCCTCGCCAAATTCCTCATCAGGGACGCCCACAACCGCGGCTTCCTTGACGGCTGAAATGGATTCGATGACTTCCTCTATCTCACGAGGGTATAGGTTCACGCCGCCGGAGATGATAATGTCTTTAGACCTGCCCACAATGCTTATGTAGCCATCCTCATCCCTTTTGCATATATCCCCGGTCCTGAACCAGCCATCCACAAAGCTATTTTGGGTGGCTTCCGAGTTGCGCCAGTATTCCCTCAGGAGATTTGGTCCTCTGATGACGATTTCACCCTCTGTATTTACCGGGACATCGTGGAAATTCTTATCGACGATACGCGCTTCCACGCCGGGCAGCGGAAAGCCTACTGTACCGGGTCGCCGTTCACGATCGTATGGATTGGAGTAGTTCATCATGGATTCGCTCATGCCAGCTCTCTCCAGAATCCTGTGGCCGAAGGTTTTATGGCACTTCGAGAAAAGCTCTTTCGATAGAGGAGCGGAACCGGAGACGAACAGGCGCATGGAGGAGACATCGTATCGTTCGCAGTTTTCCACTTCCAGCATCCTGAAATACATGGTGGGAACGCCCATGAATAGCGTCACTTTCCGATTCTGAATGGTGTTCAGCACATCCGCCGCGTCGAACTTGCTTCTGACTATGGTAGAACAACCATTGTAAAGCGAACCGCATAGCCCGACCCCCAGGCCGTGAATATGGAACATGGGCAAAGTCAGCAGAAACAGGTCATCTTCTGTCCATCTCCACGCTTCCCGAAGAGCCTTGAGGTTCGACGTTACGCTTCTCTGAGTCAACAGAGCGCCTTTGGGTTGCCCTGTGGTCCCGGACGTATAGAATATGAACGCACCATCGTCGTCTCTGATGTCAGTTTCTAATTCTCTATCATTATCATTGTCGGACAACTGGGAGAAAGGAATATGCTTTCCGCCGTTAGAGTCAATAATCACAACATGCTTCAAAGCGGGCAAATCCTTCAGGATATTCTCCAGCACAGGCAGCCTCTCCGTGTCAGTCACAATTGCCTTTGCTTCTGAGTCCTGCAGAAAATATGCTATCTCCTTCTCCTTGAACGCGATGTTCATTGGGACGACTATCGCACCAAGTTTGAAGCTGGAAACGGTGGTATGAACAAGTTCATGGCTGTTAGGCACGTACTGCGCTATCCTATCGCCTTTCTTTATACCCATGTCTCTGAGGCGATTGGCTATCCTGTTGGTGATCGCGTCGATTTCTCCAAAAGTCATACTCTTTTCGTTGAATTCTATGGACATTTTTTCAGGAAACTTGCGGAAAGTTTCGGCAAAGGCTCCTGCAATACTCATGGCGCGCTTCCTTCAGGTGCTATCAGGATTTTTCGTCTGACGTGTCTTCCTCGTCCTCATTTTCAAGCGATTTCAGATACTCATCGAGTGCTTTACGGCTTCTCTCCAATTCCTCCTTCGGAACCAGAAGCGTGCCCCAGTAATACGTAGACCACGTGCTGGCTATACCATTGTACCAGGGGATCTTCGCCGACCGAAGCACGACGTCAATACCATTACCTTCCAGGATGCCCTTCATCATTACACCTGCGACTTCGTTCGGCACTCGCTGTAGTTCCACCAGTTCGAGATAATCCACGTCATCCTTTGGCGGCAACTCCTGCACCAGCGAGACCTGGCAATCCGGGCACTTCTCCACTCCTTCCACATATTCAGATCGACATTCCGGGCAAAACGGCATTTGTCATCCCTCCAAACTCTCGATTCCATTGTTAGCCGCTGATTTGCTACAGCCGTATTATAGCACCGAAAAGCGAGCTAGTCAAGCAGGAGTAGGAATTCGATGCTGTTTCAAAGTAGTCGGTGACATAGAATCACTTTTTGAGGCTTGCCCATGTCACAGGGAGCTTGCCGATAGGCTTGACAGCAAACGGGATGCCTACGAGATGCTCTCCGGATTCAGTCCAGTCGCACTCCCAGTCGTTGGCGCTGCCTTCCTGAAAGAAAGCGACCATGATGGTATCGCCTACGTTAAATATCTCCCCGATGGCCTGCAAAGTCTCGAACATCTCAAACGGGACAGCAACTTCGAGGGAGTCGCCATGCGCCGCCCAATCAAAGTCTGCGGCAACCGAATCATCACCGCCAGCAGCCGTGAGGAAATACACTTCAATCCCGTTAGCCGCGCTGTCCTGTAAACCAACCTGAACGTAGAAGTCCGCGCCAATCGGATTCTCGACGCCTGTCGGAATACCCTCATATTCAGAGTTGTCCCATCCTGTATTGTGATCGTTGTCAGCATCAATCAGGAAGTGGTAATAATATCGCTGACCATCCTTTGGCACTGTTGTTCCATAGACCGTGAGCATAGCGTAGAAGGTATCCTCTGTGCTGTATACACGGATCTCTTTGACATCGCCATTATCTTCGCCAATATCATCGTCATCCTCAATCAGCACCGGGACGTCTTCCCAATCAGCAAAATCTCCGTCGATGATGATAGTCACCTCGGCAGCGATCTCCTGGATTGCGGGTGCCACCAGGAACAACAGGGCAAGAATGGAAAGTATCGTTTGAAAACGCATGTTTCTTACCTCCTTGACTACTTCAGCTAAGTGACAAAGTAGTGTTAGTAGAACGAGGCTGCCAGCCCGTTGGTAAACAAGCCAGCGGCGTGTTCTACGAAGCCTCAAATTCCGTTAAACCAGACATCAATATGACTCTCAGGCTGAAAAGGCTTGCCGACTATGTCAGGTCTTCCATCGCCCGTCAGATCACCAACTTTGGCTTCGTGTGTTGGGATACCGCGCTGGATGACGATCTCCTCGAACTCCCCGCCGCCGTGGTTCAGATAGATAATCAGCCTCGGATCAGGGTTCCTGCCCAGACCCATCTCTCCGACGAAGATGTCGGGAAGCCCATTACCGTTGAAATCAGCAATAGCCAGGCTGTGGCCGTGGAAAATATCGCTTCTCAAGGGGTGCATTTTCCAGTCGGGTCCCTGGAACCATGCCAGCCGCGCTGGATGCGTTTCAGCTTCGCACAGCACTATGTCCAGAATTCCATCGCCGTTTAGATCGGCTACAGCAGCGCGTGTGGCCTGCCATCCCTCCACAATGGGCAGGCGATTCCACTCCTGATCAGGTTTCTCTCTGCGTTTGAAAATATTTGTGCCGGCGATGATCTCGTTGATCCCATCACCATCAATATCCAGAATTACTAATCCCTCAAGTTTGAGGTTTTCATAGATAACGTGCTTGCAGGATTCAGGCCACGGCTCCACACGAGGATCGTCGGGTATATCGTAATACACGCCCAGATCATCCCTTTTGGATAGCGCGACCAGTTCCATTTTGCCATCGCCGTCAACGTCTCCGAAAGCCTGATCGTGATAATCCAGAATGGTATCGTCAATAATGCGCCTCGCCCATCGCTGAGTCGGGTCTTCCGGGTTCTCGAACCAGTAAAGCTCCCTCCCGGTCAGTTGTCCCGCAACAATATCCAGCCTGCCGTTGCCGGTGATGTCCATCACAGCGCCGCCCGCCTCAAGACTGGCGGCGGAGATGACATGGCGCTCCCATTTTGGGGATTCATACCAGACCAGGTTATCCTCTCCCTTGAATGCCCCGATCACAATGTCGTTGTGGCCGTTGCCGTTAATATCAGCGATGAGGCACACATCCTGATGAGAGCCGTTTGGCTCAGGATCGATTACCTCATGACGAAACTTCAAAATAGAGTCTTTCATATATTCCTCCAGTGACTATTCACCTTTGTCGGTTATCAGTAAGCGGATAAGTCATTTGTCATTCCAGCGAAGGCTGGAATCCAGTGGTTAAAGACTTGTATTGCGTATATATATCTGTATGATGAACTGGCAAAATGACTGGATTCCAGCCTTCGCTGGAATGACAATCTAAGCGTGTCCCACTTATGAATGGGAGACGCTCGCATGAGAGGAGGTGAATAGCTACTTCCTCCATATCAATCACCGGTGAGGTAGAGCAGCCAATCATCTCCATCATCTGGAGCGGTTAGATTCTCACCATTATTTGTTATTCCGCCATCCCTGCGATCTGAAATATTCTGAGCGTTGATCCATTCTATACGATATTCGCCATCGCCAACCTTAACACCCACTGAGCCGCCTGAGTCGAGATAAACCAGATATTGTTTACCTTCCTCAGCAAGGCAGTAGCCCGCGCTTACTAAATCCTGACGCGGAGACGTGCGACAGAAGGGAATAGTCTCGAAGAAATCCCACACTTTCCTGACAATATCATGTCGGGCTTGCCTTCTATCCGAAAGCTCCATGCTTCCGCTGAATCCGGAAGAGGAATCTCCCATATCTCCCGGATTTGGGCCGCCGTTGTCGATGAAGTTTAGCGCAGCGGCGGACATCATGATCACAAAAGCATTCTTGCGCAGTTGGGTATCTGTATAATCCGGGTGATTCTTGTTGCCTGACCACAGCGTTTCCTGTGCATACAGCGGTTTGGACGGGTGATGGTTCTTGAGAAGATCCGCGCTGAGTTCGCTCAAGTCCGTTTTCTTGGGACCCTGGAGCGTTCCATAAGATAACCAGCCCTCATCTTTGAAAGGATCGTTTCCAGTCCTGTTATGAACCGAGACGGGATGGCCGAACACGTCCAGAGACTTGATGAGTTCTCCCAATCGGCTAATGCCAGCTTCAGTCGATATATTCTGGTAATCCCGCGGCCTCAAAAGTGGTTCAGGGCCGGCGACATTGAGGAGTATATTCCAGTATGACCCCAGCCGCGCCAGGACATATCTGATATAATCTTCCTGATCCCGGTGATCTGTGGGGAGATTTGACGATCTGCCGAAGAAGCCAGCAAACGGAAAGACCATAATCCCACGGTCTGACAGGTCATCCAGCATCCTCTCCAGCTTCCCGTATTCCGAAGCGTCCAGCGGCCAGAGATCCGGCGTATCCCATCCCTGACCACGTCCCGGCGAGTTTCTGTTTAGATAGTGGCTTGCGATGGAGAGCATATTATAATTCTGAGCCTGCGCCCAGTCCAGAAATTCTCTCCGTTTTGAGTCAGAGCAGTTGGTCGCGAAGAAACCATCTCCCACATGGAAGCTCCTGACCAATCCGTGTCCTCCGCCTTTGAATCCAAACCATAGTGGGTTTGATTCGTCTATGGAGAGCATCCCCGGTATGTCAGAATCTACACAGTTAAACCTCCAGTTGATCCCCGGAGTGCCATCAGAGAAGCTCGCCCTATACTTCCATTCCCCAATCTGATCAGGCATAAAGCGAATCCGCCACGTAGTGCCCCCATCGTAGAATCCCCAGAAAATTACAGTGCTTCCATCGGGTTTCGTATATAATACCTCCAGCGTTACGTCCGTATACGGATCTGCGTATTCCTTTGTATTCTCAACTACGGCCTCGAATCGCTCCCACTTTCCAACGGCAGAAGTTCCGGTCACCAGAGGATTTGGCCCGTCAATGTACCTCTCTATAATGTGCGGAATACTATTTGAGTCTGGTTCCATCTTCAATCCAGCCGCGGCAAAGACGATTCCGTTCCTGCGATTCCAAAAAATCTTGGTCCCGCCAGCGCCGCTTCCCCACGCCCATGCCCTGTCAGCGCCCGGAAAATAATCGCCGTCGGTGTTGACCCACGTCATGTATCCATACGGGCATTCCGAAAACCGATCGCCATAGTTGCGCAGCCCGACTATGCCATCATAAGGGCCTTCGTAATTAACGCGCATACCATACGTCTGCTTGGTTTCCAATTCCTCGACGAACCATCCGGGAACCAATTCCACTCCGTCCCACGTTCCCCGGGCAAGCGCGAACAGCCCAAGCCGCCCCATGTGCTCCAAACTGATGACAAACCGAATCCCATCTTTCATCTGGCTGGACGAATCGAACACAATCCGCGTAGACCACCCCTCCATGCCAATAGCATCGAAGTAAGCCTCCTTCGCCACGTCCTCATAGTTGTCGAAAAAATCCTCTTTCCCATATACCTTCGCCAGCGCATTGCAGAGATGAACCGGATTCCAGTCCGAATAAGTCCACATCTCGCCCGGTTTGTAGTCAGGATGGTCGCCGTGTGGGTAGTCGAAACCCGCAGCCTGCATGATGACATCCCGCCACGTTGCTTCCGCCTTATTTCCTTCGAGTTCAGTCTGCCAGACGCTTATCTTCTGATCATAGGACGGTATCTTTCCCTGTTTGATGGCGGCTCCCACTGTCAAAGCATGCCACGTCTTCCGGAGTGATGCCACGTCCACCGTCTGATTGAAATCGCCTTCCACATGGATCAGATAACCATGCCGCCACAGCGCCCAACGCTGCGATTTTCCCCGCCGCTCATCTTTATTGCGCTGAGTAAACTGATTTATCTGCGACACGATGGCCGGATCAAGACCGACTTCCTCCGGCTGCCGCTGATCCTGCTTGTCCAATCCCTGACCGGGCGGCGGAAAATAAAACTTATCTACGATACTATGGGGTTTACTGCTTGACTCGGAGTTTGTGTTCATCTCTTCCTCCAGTGAGAAGACAAAATTGCTCGAAGACAGAATCAATACTACAATTAAGACCACAACAGGGATTTTCATTTACTCCTCACGCCCGATCTCGCCAGCCTCGACCATTTCCACCAGGGGTGATCCCACTATATCCAGCGGTAGATCAATTCTCGTCCGCCGGCGGCTTGATTCGTAGGTGGCAAAGATCACCTCTGCGGTTTGCAGAGCCGTGCGTCCGTTCAGGACTGGCTTCTCGCCGGATTCCAGGCAGTCCACCAGATTCTCGATAGCCTGACAGAAGCTCTCCTGGGCATGTAAGCTTCCTTCCTGCGTTTTAATAACTCGCCAGTCGCCGTCACCGCGACCGCGCACTCGAAGCACAGGACCATTATCCACGCCCACCTCTATCACGCCATGAGTGCCGATGAGACGATTTGCACACCCAATCGCTGACTCATATCCGGTGAATAGCATACCGCGGACGCCATTCTCCCACATAATCTCGCTCAATCCCTGGCCTTCTAATTCGACGCCGAAAACCGACCCGCCCTTACGGTAGTCAATCTGCCCAATAACCCATTTAGCGGCGCAGTCGTCGTTATACATAAAAAGCATGTCAAACCAGTGAGTTCCCCAGTCGTATAGGTTGGAGCATGAACCCTCAAGCCGGATCAGCTCGCCGATGATGCCTTCGTCGAGAAGCTCTTTGGCTTTGCGGAACGGTTCACCGAAGCGGCGCTGATGGTCGATGGTCAATTGAACTCCACTATCCTCACACGCCTGAACCATCCGCTTCGCTTTTCCCCAATGTGTGGACATGGGCTTTTCGCAGTGTACCGCCTTCACGCCCAACCTGGCCGCGGTGATGGTCATCTCAGCGTGCAGGTGCGGCCACGTGCAGACGCTCACGATGTCCAGGTCCTCTGATTTGAGCATTTCCCTATAGTCCAGATATGTTTCCGTGTCCGGGTATTTCTCAGCAAATATATCCGCATTATCCTGCGAGATGTCAGCACATGCGGCGATTTCGCATCGCTCCGACTGATCATAGCCACGCGCATGATTATACGCAATCCCAAACCTCATCTTTCCATCAGGACGACGCCTCGCCCCTACGCCAATTATCCCGGCTCGATACTTTTTTGCCATTTCCAAAATCCTCCTTCTGGGCTGATATAGCCCACCGAATAGTGTCCATACTTCATCGTCGCCTTATTATACACTACCATCAGTCATAATTATAGGGATTTTTTCATGCTGTGGGGATGCTGTTGGTTTTTTCAGGATTTGGTGGGATTACTGAAGTCGTGTTTGTGTTCTAGAAACCAAGTAGGTGAGAGGATCTGCGAAATAAGGAAGTCCACTTTCAGTTATATGCTAGAAATTTGGGGAATAACTGGATTTTCTAGCACGAAGAGGAAAGTGTTGAGATAAGGCTTGAGCACTCTCAGTCACCTCACACCGCATAATAGAATGAATAACATTTGCTGTAGCTCTTTATCTTTATTACTGCTCCCGTTTCGGTATATGCCGGAATCGCTTCTCTATAACACAGTAAGCATTATCAAGCTTCCCAGCTTGGGCCTTATGTCTAGATGTACCTGGCACAGGTTTCTTGTATACATTATATTTTCTGCATTGGAAAGCGATTCTTTCGCCCTCAATGGCATCGCCCTCTTCATGAAGAGTACGCCGGCGCATCAAACTATCCCCTCTATCTTTTTTTCGTCCTCAAGCTCCGCGCAAATCTCCACTACTAACTTCAGATCCAGATCGAGTTGCGATATTATTTCAGAATAGCCTAGTTCACTTTTTTCTTTGAATAATTTGAGGACCATCTCTTTCGCCACTTTCCTCGATACCTGTATATTGTCTTCATGCCCAATTACAGCACCTAATTCAAGTTGTTCGGTATCAGTCATGGCATAGAACTCCTCCAATGAAGTTATCCGTTGCTCAACTTTTAAAATCTATTCTATTTGCGGTGGTGTTCCAGTGCTCAAAGAGTAAGTTGGATGCGGCCAGACTATCAGCTACCGCACCTCTTCTATCCAGAAAGCGCGCATTGGGTTTGAATCTTGCCTCAATAATGTGTTTCGAGATTACTTCCTCAGAGATATCCACCATCGCCTGTGCCTTTCCTTTAATTGGTTTAACCTATTGTATCATTGGCATGGACGCCTGTCAAGTATCAATTGAATTAAATTAAGACTAACCAAGGAGCTATTCCATACAGAGATCATATCGGTAGAATCCCCGCCGATCTTTAGATATTATTCGCTATTTACTTGTCTAATTTTCCCTACATCTTTCAATTGGCATTGGGTTAGACTGTTATCAACACCTTTGGTTTAGAGAAAACCCGAACCTGGAAAAGATAGGCTTTCATGCTTTTACCTCTAATTTTAACCGGGACTTTGTCATTTTTGCTCAGGCCATCAACCTCAATACATTTTGCCCGATTTCAGGCTAATTGTCAAGTCCGAATTGCTGCAAAAGGAATTTTTCCTGTGGCAGGTCAATTTGCACTTGAATCTCTCTTGCTTCTTCAGTATACTCATAATTATCGTGATCAGCACAGGATTGATTGGCTGGACCCGAAACCTCAATAGATAAGAGGTAACTATTCACGTTGTACATATTTAGTCCACTGTGGCTCTGTCATTCTGAGCGAAGCGAAGAATCTCTCTTCGACAGAGCAATCATACAACGAGATTCTTCGCTTCGCTCAGAATGACAA
>SDBT01003036.1_pt1 | contig 29151 bp, 28 predicted proteins | sample 2277101 | NCBI WGS metagenome assembly SDBT01 (sample SAMN10404973, study PRJNA504765) | marine sediment metagenome | isolation source: marine sediment core GS10_PC15, 103 cmbsf | place: Arctic Ocean: Southern Knipovich Ridge | collected 2010
AATTAGGGCATGAATCTCGTGTGATTGGATTATTCTCAAATTATGGGTATCGCCTTGCATATTGGGGGTGGATGCATGTCTCTTCCTGGACCACCTCAGATGATGTTGCCCTGCGTGAATTAGCAGGACAGAATGTTAACCTCGAAGCGGAGTTTTTAGATCGGATATCTGATTATGATTATTTTGTGGTCGCGGATCAAGAAGAATATGAAGATCAAAAATTCCTGAAAGAGTATTTTGAAAGCAATTTCTTAAAAACAGAAAAAATCAAAGATATTATCATTTATGACTTACGTGCAGAGGACTGAGAAAACAATAAGTTCAAAATGACCATATCCATTATTATTCCTGCATATAATGAAGAACTCTTAATTGAATCGACGGTCAGGGCTATTTCAGGATTTCTTTTAAAAACTTTCAATAAAGGTGAAATTATCATTGTTAATGATGGAAGTACAGATAATACACAATCTATTCTTGAGAATCTGATTGCAAAAAACAGCGGAAAAATTAATCTGAAATTAATAAATAATAAACAAAATCGGGGAAAAGGATATTCGATCAAGCAAGGCATGCTCCAATCCGTTGAAAAAGTGCGTGTATACATAGATGCTGATCTTCCCTTCCGATTGGAGGTTATTAATGAAATTCACAAGAGAATTATGGATGACAATGGTATTGTTATCGGAGACCGAAATAACCCAGAATCAGAACTTGTGAACGTGCATCCAATAAGGAAGTTGGCTGGCTCTTTATATAGTATTTTTGTCCAGTTATTGGTCTCGGGCGGGATCACGGATACACAATGCGGTTTGAAAGGTTTCAGTGCCAAAGCCGCACAATTTATTTTTTCACGAACCACAATTGATGGGTTTGGTTTTGATGTAGAAGTCTTGCGAATCGGGCAAAAACATTTCTTTTCCATATTAAGGTTACCTGTTCGGATGGAAAATAATCGTTTAGATAGCAAAGTTCATCTGATTAAGGATTCACTATTAATGCTCTGGAATTTGGTAGTTATTAAGAGAAATGAAATAATTGGGTTATATGATTGATAGATGCTAGATTGCATGTAATGTGAGAATTAATCGATTATTGAATATGAACTTGAAAGCACAAGCTGGGCAAAAGGATATAAGGAATCAGCGCCTATATACGATCATATTGATGGCTGGTTCAGCTGCATTCTTAATCCCAAATATCTTCTTTGCTATACAAGGATTTTCAATTCGATATTGGGCAGATGATTTCTGCTTCTCGGGTTTTATCAAGGAGTATGGTTTTGCTCGCGGCTTAATTGAATTTTATTCCACCACATCGAACCGATTTTCGGCATTTATATTTACAGGTTTCAGCGAGTTATTTGGAAAGAACTCAATCAGGGCGATTCCCCCTATAGCAATAATTTTCATCGGATTTATTTTGTATAAAATATTCGACGCATTATTAAACAGATACCATATTGAACAATCAAAAAAAATATCCGTTTTGTTTTCACAGATACTATTGTTTTTTATTTTATATTTGGCACCAAATATCCACCAGAGTGTCTATTGGCGGTCAGGGCTTTCCCATTATTTTCTCCCCATTCCAATTCTTCTTTATTTACTCTTGTTGATATATTTCCCTGCAAAAACAGGGAAAAAGAATTTAAATAAAGGAATATTTTTATTCTTCGTTTCATTTTTTGCGGCGGGATTGTCGGAATCTTATGCGGCTTTACAAATGGGGACATTTGGAATAGCGCTATTGTTTGTATTGTTTATGGATAAAAGTACCCATCAGAAATACAGAACTTATTTAATTGGATCCACTTTGATAGGAACTGCTGCAGCAATGGGAGCAATGATAGTTTCACCAGGAAATACCTTGAGATTGGATACATTGCAGCAAGCAGCAGATCTCTTTTTAATTGTGTCAATATCATCCACATCAGCGATTAATTTCATCATCCTGTCTATAAGGGGTTTGTGGCTCCCATTCGGTATTATGTTCGGGTTGTCCATTCTGATTACATATTATTTCATTCGACCGCCTAGTTATGAAATTCAAGCGTCAATGATACTTATGTTATTTTTCTTCATAGCTGTGATTACATTTGCGCTGATCATTAGTATTTGTGCACCCACAGCATATGGGATGATGGCTTATCCTGAAAAAAGAGTGCTTATGCTAGCGCAATTCGTTTTGATTTGTGGAATAAGCATGGAAGGAGTTATTTTAGGTCTTTTATTTCAAAGTTTCTTATTTATTAATCAGTCAGTTCGTATGACTAGCATATTTCTTATTTTTATTTTATTTATGTATCCATTATCGACCTTAGATGTACGCCAATCTGATTTGCGTTATTATTTAAATAGAGCTGCTTTATGGGATAAACGTAATGCGGAAATAAATTATCAAATAGATATGGGAAAAGTTGATCTTTCAGTATTCGCGCTTGATTCGTTCGCAGAAATTGCTGAATTGATGGATAATGCGAATTTTTGGGTAAACCAATGTGCTGCCAGATATTATAAGGTTGAAGCCATTTCAGCTTTGGAGAAATAAATGAAAAAAGAACCTTTAGTCACAATCGTTACCCCTTCATATAATCAAGTGGCTTATATAGAGAGAACCATTCAATCTGTTCTTAATCAGGATTATGGAAATATAGAATATATCATCGTTGATGGTGAGTCCACTGATGGTAGTGTTAACATCATAAAAAAATACGAAAATAAAATTACCAACTGGATATCTGAATGCGATCGAGGACAGACAGATGCTATAAACAAGGGTTTCTCGTTAGCAAACGGCGAGTTTATCGGTTGGTTGAATTCTGATGATACATTACTTCCATACGCGATATCGGAAGCTGTTCGTTTTCTTGTTGACAACCCGGCAGTTGGATTGGTTTATGGGGACGCAGATTATATTGATGAAGACAGCAAGGTGATCGGGAAATTTCCAGCTGCCCAAACTTCTTTGAAAAAATTACAGCATGGATATGTGCATATTCCCCAGCAAGCATCATTATTCCGAAAATCTCTATGGGATCAGGTAGGACCATTAGATCCCAGCTTTTATTTCGCAATGGATTATGATTTATGGGTACGGTTAGCATCTGTGTCGGAAATCAAGTATTTGTCTCGATTATGGGCAAATTTCCGCTTGCATGTAGACGCGAAAACCATCTCTGCTGATGATCGCTGCTGGCCAGAGATGCTGCGTGTGCATTATAGGGACGGAGGATCCTGGTTTTCACAAATCGTGATTAAATATTATCTTCGGAAAATTGCGGCACCTTTCATTAGTTATCGAAGGCGCAAATTATTTAAATAGAAGTTGTAGAAAGGATAAAAAAGTATGAATAAAGGAAAATCAGGAATGCAGCAAAATATGGGTGGGGGATTTATTTCTGATGTAATCCTTAAGATAAAGTTGGTAATTAGGCTAATACAGGATGATCGGATAGATATCTGGGTAAAAGCGATACCTGTGTTTTGCCTTATATACTTGATTGTACCGATTGATCTTTTGATAGGGCCAATTGATGATGCAATTATTCTTTATGTTGGGATGGATTTATTCATCAGCTTATGCCCTCAGGATATTGTCAGTGAATATCTTATAAACCTAAAGGGACAGTCCGAATCACCCTCTAATGAAGAGGTGATTGACGCGGAATTTAAGGAAAAGGAATAAAAGAAAAGCCCTTTTTTTTGAGGTGCAATTTTCCTATATTATTCTCAGATCTTTTCCAGAATTCTTAAATTTCTCTAATCCCTGATCCAGATCTTCTTGGCTGTGGGCGGCGGAAATCATTACACGAATTTAATTCGTGCTTTGCCTTTTGGTACGGTTGGATAACTAATAGGAGTCGCAAAGATTCCATTTTCAAACAAGTCTTTGCTCATCTTCTGAGCAAGCGGTGCATCTCCCAGCATAACTGGAGTGATTGGTGTTTCGCTGTGCCCTATGTCGAATCCGTTTTTTAACATTTCGGATTTGAAATATTCAGAGTTTTTCAAGAGTTTATCAACATATTCAGTAGAACTCTCCAGGATATCAACCGCTGCGATGCAGGCGGCAACGTCCGGGGGAGTCATTGCGGATGAAAATAAGAAGGGGCGGCTACGCTGTTTTAACCAATCAATGATCACCGCATTTCCGGAGACAATCCCCCCCAATTACACCGAATGCCTTAGAAAATGTACCAATTTCAAGATTCACTTTCCCGTGCAAATTGAAGTGATCGACAATCCCGCGCCCCCCCTTCCCCATGCGCATCATCTACGGCCAGGAGAATGCCATATCTCTCCGCGATCTCTTGAAGGTGGTCAAGCGGCACAATATCTCCATCCATGCTAAAAACGCCATCTGTAATGATTAGCGCTTTTTCATAGGTATCTTCATTTTCTTTAATCACCTGATCTAGATGGTTGGGATCACAATGCGTGTAACGAACAATTCTTGCTCCTGAAAGGCGGCAGCCATCAATGATTGAAGCATGATTTAGTTCATCAGAGAAGATCACATCTTTTTTACTGACCAAAGCTTGTATGGTTCCCAAATTTGCGGCGAAGCCGGATTGAAATGTAATAGCTGCTTCTGCCCTTTTAAATTTTGCAACGCGTTCTTCTAACTCAATATGAAGATCCATAGTGCCTGCAATTGTACGTACAGCGGCTGGCCCAACACCATACTTTACAATTGCGGCTTGAGCAGCTTCCTTTAACTTTGGGTGGTTGGCTAATCCAAGATAGTTATTTGAACAGAAATTCAACACCTTATTACCATCAACAATAAGCTAAGCACCCTGCGGAGAAGACAATGTCCGAATATTTGTAAAAAGACCCTTCTCCTTGAGGTTGCTAATTTCCTTTTGCATCCATTCAAATCTTTTCATTTACTATATCTGTAAAGTACCCCATTTCAATAAGTGCATCCTCTAAGCGTTGGATATCATTAGGTGTAATGACTGCAGTAGTGGCATTTATTCGCTCACTGATAAATCGTTTTGCTGATGACTTCTCTATCTGATCTAAAATACCAGGCGAAACGACTCGTAACAAAATATGTTTCTCAAGATTTATTTGTGATTGTTTTTTATCCCACCTGTCTAGAGCTGCTAGAATGTTTCTTGGAATAGGTTTTTTTGCATATTTTTGGAGCAATATTTTGATTTGATCTATAGATATATGTTGAGTTTTTGCCCTCCTGATCGCGGCTGGGGAAATCTTATATCGGTAATGTTTACGTTGAATTTCTTCCCAAACACAAAAGCGCGCGATTTGATAATGTAGTTCTCTTTGTATGTTCGCCGGTAAAAGGATCGTGCCATTTTTACGCAAGGTAAATTCACTGATCTCGTGTGTGCTGTATTCGACAGGTTTTTTTTTAAGTAATATATCAGCCCAAATCGATTTCCTAAATGCGAAAGGTTGTGCTCCTTCTTCAACTACTGAGAGGTCAAGGATTCCCATCCAAAATAAAGGGCCGGTTAAAAAATAATGCAAGAGTTCACCTTCCACACGGTGCCAGTTCCCGAAACCGTTCAGGTATTCATCATTTGTTGCATCTTTCATAAACCAGGTTTCATATTCACCGCCAGATCTCTGGAAATCAGGGTGTCTATGATACATCCAATCAATAAAATCGGAAATTCGAAACCATTTATTTTGGGGTAATTTTGCAATGATTTCTAATAGAATTTTACGAGTTTTTGTGGGATCATTTTTCCATTTCCCCATAAATATAATATTTGGAAGTAATTTCAGCTCGTTGATAAAATCATCTTCCATCCAAGAGAAACAAATATTGGAAAACGCTATTGATCTTTCTGCGATAAGGAATTCTTTAAATTTGCTCGTATCTAATATAGAAAATTCATTGTCGATTATTCCTTGCGTTTGAAACTGGGCAGATAAAAAGTGGATGCGTGGAAGTGGAATAAAACGAGAAAAATCATTCGGTGGTATACTGCCGCGAAGCGCTGCTAAAAGCAAACAAATTTGATCAAGAATATCGTCAGAGGCAGAGATGATATGGGAAACAATATTTTCGGAAAGGATTGGCGGGGTGACTGTTCTGGCAGAATCATTCCGAATTGATTTCAGGAATTTGATAAATTCTTCAGGTAGAAATATGAATTCTTTTACCTCACCCCCTTCATTGAAAAAGGAGAGCCCAATAATTCCCTTATAAAATAAATTCTCTGCCACAGAAATTGGGTTTCGATCTGGGCGTTCTTTTTCTCTAACTGCAGCGCCCATCTCCCGAATCACTCCAAACGTTCTTGTAAATTGAGCTGCTGAAATTTTTCCTCCTTCATCTAAAATGAATTGGAGTGCAGACTGTTCATCATTGGGAATAGAATTAATGACCTCCAAGAAAAGACCCCTATTTTCAAGGATATCAACCATCTGTTTTTTAATATTTTTATGGGGGTCAAGATCATCTTCTATTCCCCATTGTTCAGCGATCATTTCAATTTGGTCAATTTCGTAATCCTGAAAGGTCTCTGATATGGTCGGCATTGGACTAATTTCCTGTAGGATATGGATTTGGCATGGAAAATGCACTCACAAAGATGCATTGCTTTGAACGATTCTTACTGATTATACTTGAGTGGACATATGGGAAAAACCAACAAATGAGCGAAAAAGAAACGAAGACATTATTCCTTCGGTCAATTTATGAAGCAGCAATAGAGATTCTAGGAACATCAGATTCAATTTTGATCTTTTCTACGATCATTAATTGGGATGGCACTAGTGAAATCCCAGAAATTAGAAATAAACATCAATTTCTGGCTGATTTGGGAAATGAATTTGCAATTAGATTCCAACGAAATACTGCTAAGGGTTTGCTGCTCCGTATAGGTGATTCGTCTTTCACTTTTCTTCGAAGGAATATAAAAAAGCTATTAGAACTTGGGAGTATTGATAACCGATTAAAACCGATTTCAAAAAGATTTGACTATTCGCTTGGTATCCTCGCAGAGAATTTATCAGCATTAACTGGATTAGAAATTAAAGCCAATAAAAAGAGTCAAAACTATTTTTGCTTGGAAATTGCAAGAAAAGTTGATGATGAATTGTTCTCCAGCGATTTGCATTTATACTACTTTACTGGTTTATTGCGCGCGTTTTGTGTTTGGATGGACAGCAGAAAAGAATATTTCTTTAATGTCGATGAAGACGACGATGTGGGTAATAGCGGAAAATTTGTGTGTTTTAAGTATGAAGATATTGATCCATAATATATTATGTTCATTGACAGGCAATAGAAAAAGGCATACACTAGATATTAACAAACCGGGGAGCCTGAAAAGCTAGGCTGAGAAGAGGATATTCAAGTCCTTGACCCGTAGAACCTGAACCGGATAATGCCGGCGGAGGGAGAAAATAATAAACTGAACTCCCTTCAATGGTAAGGGAATTTTTTATGCGCGCAGTTATCTTTGCAAATGGAGTGATTCGGGAAATTCATCTGGTAAAGCCTTTGATCACGGAAAAAGATTTTATCGTTTCTGCGGATGGAGGATTGCGGTATATTCGATCTCTCAATCTTGTGCCGAAATTGGTTGTCGGTGATCTGGATTCCGTCAGCTGTGATGATATTCAATTTTTGAAAGATAATAATATTGAGATAATAAAATTTCCAACAGATAAGGATCAAACTGATCTAGAAATTGCTTTAAGGGAATTGGTCAAGAGGGATTATAAAGACATTCTGGTAATTGGTGCATTGGGCGGGAGGATTGACCAAACGCTGGCTAATTTGGGGTTGATTATATCAATTTCGGGCGATGATATCAGGGTTGAATTCGATGATGGACGAGAGCACATAATGCTCATTCGGAATCGCTTATTATTATCCGGAAAAAAAGGGGATAAAGTCTCGTTGATTGCATTGTGTGCACCTGCCAAAGGTATCACCACCAGAGGTCTGCGATATTCACTGACTGATGAACGGTTATTACCCAATCAGACTCGAGGAATCAGTAATGTGATGATGGGAAAAATTGCAGAAATCAAGATAACATCAGGGACCGTTCTTTGTATCCATACTAAGGAAAAAGGACATACTGGATGGGAGTAAAAATGAATAAGAAAAAATCAGTTTATATAGTGACCATTATAGTATTTCTAATTGTGGCTTGTAGTAGAAAGTCAACTTCCTTGGTAGTGATGACGCATAATTCATTTGCTATTAGTGAAGCAACAATCGCTTCTTTTGAAGAGAAAAATAATATAGATGTGGTATTTCTGCCGAGTGGAGATGCTGGAAGTACTCTAAACCGCGCGATTCTTGTGAAAGAAGCACCCATCGCGGATATTTTGTATGGAATTGATAATACGTTTCTATCCCGGGCAATCAATGAAGACATTTTTGATGCATACATAACTCCACTTTTAGATGAAATTCCTGATGCATTCAAGCTTGATGATCAAAACCGAGTGGTTCCGATTGATTATGGAGATGTGTGCATAAATTATGATAAACAATTCTTCCTCGATAATAATCTTGATATTCCGTCATCGTTGGATGATCTTACTGATCCGAAGTACGCGAATCTGCTGGTTGTGGAGAATCCGGCGACATCATCTCCGGGGTTGGCGTTTATGTTAGCGACGATCGCGGAATATGGAGAGGATGGGTATTTAGGTTTCTGGAGAGAATTAATGGAGAATGGTGTGGTGATCGTGAATGATTGGGGAACCGCATATTACACAAACTTTTCTGGTTCAGTAGGACAAGGAAATCAACCGATGGTTGTTTCGTACGGTACAAGTCCTGCAGCTGAAGTCGTTTTTGCTGAGGAAGAGTTAAGTGATTCTCCAACCGCGTCATTGATTGGAAGGAATATGTGTTTCAGGCAGGTTGAGTTCGCAGGGATTCTTAAAGGTTCAAAAAACCGGGCATTGGCTGAAAAGTTCATTGATTTCATGTTAAGCGTTCAATTCCAGGAGGATATCCCGTTGAATATGTTCGTTTTCCCTGTCAATCAAAATGCCCACGTCCCACAAGAATTTTTAGATCATATACAGATACCTGATCATCCGGCAGTTGTAGATACTGACGAAATAGCCGAGAACCGGGAAGTATGGATAGAGGCATGGCGGGAGTTGATGCTTCGATAAATGAAGACACTAGAAAATCGGCGGCAGTGGTCTTTTTTCTGGGTTTTCCCGATCCTTTTTCTGGCTGGATTTTATTTTCTGCCCATGGCCAGTATTCTGGGACATACATTCTCGTCTGGCAGTGATGCTTTTTCTATAAATCAAATAAATTGGGCTATTGTTGGGAAAGCAGTGGGTTTTACCTTCTACCAGGCATTCCTATCTACTTTAATTACTCTGCTGGTGGGTATTCCTTCCGCTTTCTTGTTTGGTCGTTTTTCATTCCGAGGGAAAAACTTACTAAGAATCTTATCGACTTTACCATTCATCTTGCCTACAGTAGTTGTTGCGGCAGGATTTAATGCGTTAATTGGGCCAAATGGATGGCTAAATCTATTAATAATGGATATCATGCAAATTTCTACTCCCCCGATTCGCCTTCTAAATTCAGTGCCAGCTATTCTGATAGCTCATGTTTTTTATAATACTTCAATTGTGATACGAGTCGTAGGAACAGCTTGGGAGCAGCTTGACCAGAAACTTGAGAATGCCGCGCGTGTGCTGGGAGCTGCGCCGAATAATGTGTTTTGGAAAGTAACTTTCCCGTTGATCCTGCCGTCTATATTATCCGCCACTATTTTAGTGTTTCTGTTTGATTTTACCAGCTTTGGCGTGATCCTTATGATGGGTGGAGCCGCTTTTACAACGATCGAAGTAGAAATTTATATTCAAACAATGCAATTTCTAAATTTAAAGATGGCAGGAGTCCTTTCTTTGATCCAGCTATCTTTTTCAATGCTGCTCACATTCTTATCATCACAGTTCAGTGGCAATAGAAATGTTCCAATTATCCCGATAGTTAAAGGAGAAGGATTAAGGAAACCAGATTCTTTTTTCGCGAAGTTGTTCGTATTTGTATTAATAGTGATTCTTGTTATTCTTCTTGTATCCCCAACAGCTGCTTTACTTTTAAGGTCAATTCTAACTTTAAGTACAAGAAATTCAATAGAGAAAATAGCAAGCTGGAGGCTAACACTTGCAAATTATCGAGGACTCTTTTTCAATGACCGCCACTCATTATTTTTTGTACCCCCAATCACAGCTTTTAGGAATTCGGTTCTTTTTGCTGCCGCCTCTATGACTATCGCATTAATTTTAGGGATCATGGTTTCGGTCAGTTCCACAAAAAACGAGCGGCCTAACCAGTTTTTGGGTTTTTTGACGATGCTGCCTTTGGGAACTTCCGCGGTCACATTGGGGCTGGGGTATCTATCCGCATTCTCGTCGATTCCCAATTCGATTCGGTGGTTTCCTATCCTCATTCCGATAGCACATGCCTTAATCGCGTTGCCTTTTGTAATCCGCATTATCCAACCCGTGATCCAATCTATTCCGGAAAACTTGCATGAAGCCGCTATGACGCTGGGTGTGCCAAAAAGAAAATTGTGGAAACATGTTGATCTCCCATTAATAAAAAAATCGCTGGCTACTGCGGCGATCTATGCTTTTGCAATTTCATTGGGAGAATTTGGGGCAACTTCATTTCTCACAAGACCGGAATACCCAACTTTGCCTATTGCCATATTTCGTTATCTAAACCTTCCGGGGGGAGAGAATTACGGGAAAGCAATGGCGATGGCTGCTATTTTACTGATTATCTGTGGAGGCGGTTTTTTTATGATAGAGCATTTGCAAATCAATGTGAAAGGTAAGAATAAATAAATACTTGCATGTTAGAATTGAAGCATATTGAAAAAAATTACAATCGACTTCCACTGTTAGAAGACGTGTCCTTTTCAGTTGGAAAAGATGAAACAATTTGTATATTAGGACCATCTGGAGGGGGAAAAAGTACTCTTTTGAGAATAATCGCTGGATTAGAGAAGCCAGCTGCAGGGCATGTATTCTGGAATGGGAGGGAAATTACTGCAGTTCCAGCACATCTGAGGAAATTTGGATTGATGTTCCAGGAATACGCCCTTTTTCCACACCTTAATGTGTTTGATAATATCGCATTTGGGCTTCGTATGCATCATATCTCGGAAGATAAAATCAGCAGACTTGTGGATGAAGCTCTTGAAATGGCAAGCTTACGGCAAGTTGCTTACCGATCAGTGACAGATCTTTCGGGTGGGGAAAAACAACGTGTTGCGTTTGCGCGTGCGTTGGCTCCAAAACCAAATCTGCTTATGCTAGATGAACCAATGGGATCTTTGGACCGTGCGCTTCGAGATCAACTGATCAAGGAACTACACGTGCTAATAAGCAAAATGGATATCCCAGTGATCTATGTTACTCATGATCAGGAGGAAGCTTTCTCTATTGCTGATCAAATAATGATTCTTAATCAAGGAAGGATTGTGCAATCCGGGAGTCCGCAAGATATTTACACCCATCCTGAAGACATTTGGGTAGCATCATTTTTTGGCCTAAACAATAGACTGGAGGGAAAAATCTGTTCGATTAATCCTGTTATTACCGAAACAGTGATAGGTAAAATCACGTTCTCGTGCGATAAAGATAAATTTATTGTCGGAGAAGTGGTTGATCTGGTTATTCTCCCAACTGCCATCAATATAAAAGAAAATTATAATGATCTAAATTATTTTAAGGGACTAATCACAGATAATACCTTTAAGGGGAACAGTTTTACGATGAAGATCAGGATTGGGGAATCAATAGAATTTTCTTTCCAAATAATGACACTATATCCCAAAGGGAAAAAAGTGGGATTTACTATCGATCCTGATTCTATTCTATGCTTCAAAAAAATGAAATGAAGAAATGCGGATAATAAAAAACGATCATTTGGGTAATTCTGTGTGGGAATATGATGGCAAGGTCATTGAACAAACAGAGACCGCTTTTTTACTTGAAGCGTATTTCAACCGGTCCGACCTAATGTTCAATGGAATTTTCTTGAGGGAGGGTGACCGTTTTCTTGAATTGTATCCAATAGGGAAGTGGTTCAACATATACGAGATCCATGATAAGGACAATGACGAAATAAAAGGATGGTACTGCAATATCACAAGACCTATACGATTTGATGATAAAAAAATATTCTATGATGACCTTGCTCTGGATTTGCTGGTTTATCCAAACAGGAAGATGCTGGTCCTGGATAAAGATGAATTCAGATCACTTTCGCTTTATCCAAAAGAATCCTTGAAAGCAAAGGAAGGATTGAAGCAAGTGACGGAGATTTTTACACAGTCTGAAGCATTCCTGATGCGGGATTACAAACGGTTCATCTAATCCTACGGTGATCGTAAGTAGAAATGCCAGATCACCCAAGTGAAGAACAGCGCAACCACAATCATTACCGCAATGGGGACAACGATTGATAAAATGGATAGGGTCGTTGAAGTGACATCCTCGGCAACACTCACTGGCACATTAGCGGCCCCTCCAGTTGTTGCGGTTACTACCGGGCGGATCGTGGCTGATTTCACCGCATGAACTCCTCCAGAGATAAGCAGCCCCAAAGTAAGAGCAAGGATAGGATTTATATCCGTGACGACATTTGTACTGGCTGCAAAAGCAATTGCTCCCGCCGTGGGGCGGACGAATGATTGGATGATGACATCATTAATGTGATTGATAACTGGGAATTTGTCAACCAAAAACTCAATCAGCGATAATATAACCAATAAACTGATAACCCACCAACTGGCTAAAGCATCCCATGGGGAATTAAGTGTGATTAGATCGGTGAAACGAGCCATCAGAGCAATGACCAACAAGGGGATATATGCATTTAACCCTGCGCTGGCGGAAAGGCCAAACGCCGAAAATATTCCTAATAATGATTCCATTATTTCTCCAATTGGTATTTGTATTCTAAAAGAGTATTCTATTACGCAGGGTGAGCATTAAAAGAATTTGCACTATTGCAGTGGAGTAACCAACTAAAATGTAAACACCTATATCTTTCCAATTTGTGAATTGATTTTCCTTCTTAAGAAAAATAACCCAGAAAGTTGAGTATAACAGGGTGATGATAGATAGTACGGTAAAAATAGTAATATAAGCAGCAGCCTTGAAAATCACAAGCCTGCTTGTAAGAATTAATAAACTTGAAAGTGCGGATAATACCCCATAACAAATTATCTGAAAAATATTTTCCAGGACGGATGTTTTTTCACCCGTTTTCCAGATTGTAAAATTAAAAAGGGTTACCAGAGCGGTGGACATAACCAAACCCATCCCATAGCCAGTGATGAGGCGGCTGAGATTGCTTGATTGATAAAGAAATGGCTTATTTAGAAAATCACTGATCAATGAATTTAGGCCGTCTCCAGCCCAAAGTAGAAAAAGGATTGCTAAAAATACAATGAATTTGGTCCTAGGTATGCCTATTTTCTTACCGGAAAGGAATGCGTACACCATACCGATAAATGAACCCAAATAGAGCCCTGTGCCGCGCGCGCAAACAGGAAATTGAACAGTTCCGATAATGAATGAGTGGGATGGGATCTGGTGGCAAACCGACGAGCCAATCGAGAAAGCTATGGCATCGAATCCTGAGGGGGAATTCGAAAGAAATTTCCATGTTAGGAAAATTGCCATGGCTAATAAAACTGCGAGAATGCCAAGTCTTTTATTTTGTATAAATATTTCTTTGATCATAATCTGAATATTATATAATGGGAAAACAATCTAATTTACAGTAAAATAAAATAAGTCACAAGACTTTATATATCGCTATTCTTTAGGATGAGGAGGTGATGTCAACAATGTGTAGTAGTAAACGCAGTGCAGCGGCATCCCTCTTCGGAATCCGATAACGGATGCCGCTGCCAATAAGCAGGAACCGCCTAACGGCGGTTCTCTGTTTAATTTACTTTGAATACTGAAATATTTTTAAGGGATTCTTTAATAAATATGTAAAAGATTCGCAGTTTGCACTAGCACTGTGGACAGATGATTAGCTGGCGATCTTCTGATATATTGAAGGTAAATAAATAATACGGAGATTGCCATGCAAAAATACTATTGTTTTTTAGGAATTAGCCGTACACGATATGGAAAAAACCGTCGAGTTCTTTAAAGAAGTTTTTAAGTAGAAGATTGAACTCAATGATCGGTTGGGTTTTTATGATATCCCTGAAATCAATCCGCGGAATGAAGCAATAGACGGAGCAGTTTTTACCGTAAGCGCGCAAAACTTCCTTTCCTGACTGTGTTTATACAGGTTGAAGATATTAAAGAAAAAGCAAAACTGATTCATGAAAAGGGCAGTTTTATTGTTGATGAACCAATTGAGATCCCCGGCGGTTCAAAAATCTGCTTATTCAATTAACCGTCTGGGGCCACATTCGCGATATTGGAGTTAAAATCTACACAACTATCAAAACAAAGGGAGTAATAGTGTGAGAAATAAATGTGCTTTTATCAAACTAACTGTTTGCTTATTGATCCTGTCCTCTTGCAACATTATTAACAGCACTCAAATAGTGAATAAGGATAATGATAAAAAAGGCATTGAAAATGCCCAAAATGGCAATCATGAAATTGTATTTCCAAATAATCTCACAGTGGCGTTTCAGGCGGATTTGGAAAAATTACACCAGGCTTCTGTTTATACGATCAATATGGAAATAGAACTTGATGGGGCTGTTGTTCGAGTGGAGGGTTCTCAAGAAGTCATGTACACGAACCAGGAATTTGTTCCGCTGGAAACCATTTATTTCCGCCTTATTCCAAATGTGGGCGGTGATTACTTGGCAGTTTCTGATGTGCAGATGGATGGAAATCCAATTGAACCCACTCTGGAGTTCAGCAATACCGCCTTACGCTTGGATCTCCCGGAACCTCTTGCTCCGGGAGAAACCACGATAATCACTATGCGTTTTAATGAGGTAGTGCCATCTGTAATGGGAGGAAATTACGGGTTGTACGTGTATATAGATGAAATCCTGGCGCTGGATGCATTCTTCCCGATCATACCTGTTTACAATGATGAGGGATGGAATGTTGAAGAACCGCCGCAGAACGCGGATATGATTTTTACAGACGCGGCTTTCTTCTCTGTCACGGTTGATGCACCCAAGGAATTTGTCCTGGCGGCTGGGGGGAAAGAAACCGAAAGGGAGGAAAGATTAGGGCGGCAGGTTGTAACCTTTGAGGGTGGTCCGCAGAGGGATTTCTACCTGGCAGCCAGCCCGCGTTTTGTGTCTGAGAGCATCTGGGTGGATGACATTAAGTTGACAAGCTATTTTGTGGAAGAATTCCGTCCTTCCGGCGAGAGAGTCCTGGAAATTGGGGCAAACGCTTTGTCAGCGTTCAGCGAACGGTTTGGGCCTTATCCATACAATGAGCTGGATCTGGTCAGCACACCAATGCAGGCAGGGGGGATGGAATACTCAAATATTGTGGCATTAGGGATCAATTTTTATGATCCTGCGTTAAAAATTGGCGATAATCCCGGATCAGTATTCTTAGAAGCAGCAACCGCGCATGAAGTGGGACACGAATGGTTTTACTGCCAGGTAATGAGCGACCAGATTGATGAACCCTGGTTGGATGAAAGTCTGGTTCAATATGCCACATATCTGTACTACCTGGATACCTATGGGGAGCAAGCCGCGGAGGTGTTCAAAGAATCACTGCATGGGCGCTGGAACCGCGTGGGAAAGGGACCCATTCCAATAGGAATGCCAGCAGAAGATTACTCTCCCCAGGAATATGGAGCCATCGTTTACGGTCGGGGCGCGTTATTCTTTGAAGCACTTGCTGAAGAAACGGGGCAGGAAACGTTTGATCGCTTTTTTCGTGAATATGTGAATACATTCCGCTGGAGGATCGCGGAACCCAATGACCTGAAAGTGCTGGCGGAACAATCTTGCGATTGTGATCTCTCACGATTATTTACTGATTGGGGTGTTAGTTGGTCAAGTATGGCTGATTGATTAAGAATCTATGGATACTTTTTTTAAACAATGTTTTGAATTCACTAGAACAATGATTGTAACCAGAAGGATATTAATAACCTGTTGATTCGAAGTTTTCCTTATTTACTTTATCCAATATATGGTGTTCATTGTTTATGATTGCCTTGACAGATATATAATTCTCTTCTAAAATAATGTAAATTTTTAAGAAGACAAATCATGATTAAAATAATATTCTCTCGTCCTCGATCCCGATCATCTCACCTGACTTTACAATTGAAGTCCGGTTATTTGATGTTTAGATAGAATTTGTAATTTTTCTAGGTAAACCAAAAAACCCCCCGGATTTCCGGGGGGGGTTTTTTTTAGGAGAAGAACATGAAAAGCGTGAAAGTTGGTGTATATGGAGGTACAGGCTATACAGGTTGGGCTTTAATTCAATTATTATTAGGCCACCCGGAAGTTGTGATTCAGTTTGTTACTTCAGAACGGTTAGCAGGTAAAAGCTTATTAAGCACCTGGCCACTTGCCCCAAACATTATTCTACAATCCGCTTCTGAGGTTGATCTTCAACAGGTAGAATGTGTTTTCTTATGCTTGCCTCATACTCACTCTGCAAAAGTTGCTGCTAATGCAAAAGAAGCTGATGTATCTGTCATTGACCTTTCGGCTGACCTGCGCCTGAATACCACTGAAGACTATGAATATTGGTATAAAGTTCCCCATGCGGCCCCCGATCTTTTGCCCGTTGTTTATGGCCTTCCGGAGCATTATCGAGAGCAGATAAAAGAAGCAAAATTAGTGGCAAACCCCGGTTGTTATGCCACTGCCATTCTACTGGGCTTGTTGCCACTGGCTCAAGCTGAATTATTGATTGAAAATGCGTCTATCATTGTTGATGCAAAATCAGGCACATCAGGCGCAGGACGCAATCCCAAGGAAAACATTCTTTTTAGCGAAGTAAACGGTAATTTTTCTCCATATAAGATTGGCCGTGTTCATCCCCACATCGGCGAAGTAGAACAACAATTAGAATCTACTGGTTTAAAGAAAGGGCGATTGATTTTTTCTCCACACTTATTACCTGTTGACCGAGGTATCTTAGCATCCATCTACGCCCCCGTAAAAGATGTTCAACAGGCTATCACAGCAATTCAGCAAGCCTATAGACATGAGCCTCTGGTAAACACTCTCCCAGAGGGAGAGCTTGCCACCCTTGCGCATGTTGTGCGTACACCTTACACTGCGATCTCGTTAACCCCTGCAACTGAAAACAACTTAATTATTATGGTTGCAATTGATAACTTGCTCAAAGGAGCCGCATCACAGGCTGTTCAGAATTTTAATCTGCTGTTTGGGTTTGATGAAACAACCGCATTGCTCACTCCAACCCAGGGGGTAGTGTCATGAAAAAGCCTTATAAAATCATAAAAATAGGTGGTAATGAACTAGCTGCTCCAGGATTCATTCAGGGGCTATCAGCAGTCATAAAAGAGCAACAAAAAGAATATGCCTGCATTCTGGTTCACGGGGGTGGGCGGGCCATTGACCAGCTGATGCGGAAAATGCAAATAGAGCCACAGTATAAAAACGGACAACGCATTACAAATGAAGCAACACTTGAAATTGCAGAAATGATTCTCTCCGGGAAAATCAATAAAAAGCTGGTATTTGAGCTTACTGTTGCAGGATTAGAGGTCATTGGGCTAAGTGGTATCGATCGGAAGTTGCTGCAAGTTGAACCATGGGGACAAGAAATGCACCTTGTTGGGCGAATCGTAAAAGTGCGTGGAGAACTGCTGGCTGAGTATTGCGCTCAGGAAGTCGTCCCGGTAATCTCCCCTATTTCGATTGGCTCCACTAGTAAATACAACGTTAATGCTGACCATGCCGCTGGGATGATCGCCGGGGCCTTAAAAGCTGAAAAAGTGGTTTTCATTACCAACGTACCCGGCGTTTTGGTTGATGATAACGTTGTTGCACAACTTTTTGATACAGAAGTGCAAGTACTTATTCAAAATAACACGATTCATGGGGGAATGATTCCTAAGATATATGCAGCATTAGATGCTCTGAAATACGGTGCAAAAAGCGCGATAATCACCAATTTGACCGGGTTTAATAAACATACCGGCACAACCATTACCAATAAAAGGAAAAACAATGGAACCTAAAATTAACACCAAAGAAATCATCCGGAAGGAAAAGGAGTATGTTTTATCTACCTACCCTCGACTGCCTTTTGTCCTCACCAGGGGCAAAGGGTCTTTCCTATTTGATAGCGAGGGAAATCAATATCTTGATTTTGGGGCTGGGATAGCTGTAAGCGCTTTGGGGCACTGCGATGAAGAAGTGGTTACTGCAATTCAGCAGCAGGTTCAAACACTGAGCCATGTGAGCAATCTTTACCATACTGCCCCACATGCGGAATTAGCAGAAAAGCTTTGCCAGCTAAGTTTCGCAGATAAGGTTTTCTTTTCAAATTCTGGGACTGAAGCCATTGAGGCCAGCTTGAAATTTGCACGTAAATATAGCCGAGTAAAGTTTGGAGAAGGGAAAACAAAACTGGTTGCCTTTTCAAACGGGTTTCACGGGCGCACATTTGGCGCATTATCTATTACCGCACGAGAAAAATATCAAGCTCCTTTCAAACCGCTTGTACCTGATGTAGAGATTATTCCTTTTAATGATATTACAGCTGCAGAACAGGCCATTGATGCCAGTACCTGTGCGGTGGTAGTTGAAGTGGTTCAAGGAGAGGGCGGGGTGAACCTCGCCACTCAAAAATTTTTACAAGCATTAAGAACATTATGCACCCAACACGCTGCACTTCTGATCGTGGATGAAATTCAAACCGGCTTTGGGCGCACAGGTAAGCTGTGGGCCCATCAGCATTACGATATACAACCTGATATGATGGCTCTTGCCAAAGCAATGGGCGGCGGACTTCCTATTGGGGCTACTTTATTGACCAATGATGCAGCCGCGCCCATTTTAGCTGGAGATCACGGCAGCACTTTTGGCGGTGGACCAGTGGCAGCAAGCGCTGCGCTTGTGGTACTGCAACGCACGCAAGAACCCAGCATTTTAAACCACGTTAAGAAGATCAGTACGTATTTATGCCATGAGTTGAATGCCTTGAATCTTCCACATGTTGTTGAAATTCGTTCTTTTGGTTTAATGGTGGGTGTTGAATTAAACATAGATGCTAAGCCATTCTATGAAAAAGCTCATGAATACGGGATTTTAATACTCACAGCTGGTCCAAATGTTCTTCGATTATTACCGCCGCTGATCATCACTAAAGCTGAGGTTGATCAATTTACTCGGGCATTTAAAAAATTGCTAATGGAGAAAAATGCATGAAGCACTTAAAAAAATCCATAAACAACCATATTCTCCCTGCACAACTGGCCGATATCCCCGATATACTGGCGCTTTTTTCCGAGGAAGTTGAAGCAGGGCGCATGCTTCCGAGAAATAAGGAAAATTTGCAGGCAGGCATTCGAGATTGGCGGATTGCAGCCATAAATGATGAAATAGTTGGCTGTGTGTCGTTAGTTTTCTTTACCCCAAAACTATGTGAAATTCGCTCGTTGGCTGTAGCCGAAGCTTGCCGTAATAACGGGCTGGGAAAAAAGCTGATCGAAGCGGCTCTAATTCTTGCCAAAGAGCGTGGAGCAGAAGACGTGCTCACACTAACCCGTGCCCCATGGTTATTTGAGCGTCTTGGATTTCAAAAAAACGATATTCAAAACTTTCCTAAAAAGGTTCAGCAAGATTGCCAAGCCTGCCCTTTCATCAAGAATTGTGATGAAGTCGCACTACTCATTAAGATCAAGGAGAGAATACTTCCCTGATGAAAAATACAATTTATTCACCAAAAGGGTTCCAAATCGCTGCACTCCACTGTGGGTTAAAAACTGAGAATCGAAAGGACCTGGCTCTTATCTTTAGCGAAAGCCCGTGTCAGATAGCAGCAGCCTTTACCACTAACAAAGTCAAAGCAGCCCCTGTGTTATATGACCAGCAAATTGTACAAGCTGGCAAAGCTGTGCGCGCAGTGGTGGTTAATACTGGTTACGCTAATGCTTGTACAGGGAGTGAAGGTATGCAGCACACTCAGCAGATGGCCAAAGCCGCCAGCCAACTATTTTCGGGGAGTGCTGACGAAGTGCTGGTCTTATCAACCGGGGTTATAGGTGTGCCTCTGCCAATTGACATTATTCTAGCTGGTATTGAAGAAGCAGACTGGCAGACCTCTCCTCGCGCATGGAAAGATGTTGCCCGGGCAATCATGACCACTGACACACGTCCTAAAATTTCCAGCCTGCAAAGCCCGATTGGTTATACCATCACCGGAGTTGCCAAAGGCGCAGGAATGATCTCACCAAAGATGGCAACCATGCTTTCAGTGATCTGCACTGATGCAGCCCTCTCAAATGATATGTTGGCTAAAGTGCCGAAAATTTGGAACCAGACATTTAACCGGATTGTGGTGGATGGTGATATGAGTACTAATGATACGGTTTTATTACTGGCAAATGGTGCTTCCGGGGTAGAAGCTGATACAGGAAGTGATTTTTACGAGGCTTTTTTACAGCTCTGCACCGAACTGGCGATGGCCATTGTGAAAGATGGAGAAGGCGCTACCAAGTTGGTCACTGTGAACATTAATGGCGCAAATAGCCAGAGTGATGCGGAAAAGATTGCGCGTGCTATAGCCACCTCACCGCTATGCAAAACCGCATTTTATGGTGCGGATCCTAACTGGGGTCGTATCATTTGTGCTGCGGGATATGCAAATGCTGAATTCTCCCCAAAAGAGGCAAGCCTATATTTAAAAAAGGACGATCAGGTTATTAAACTTTTTGAAAATGGAAAGAGCGCTTCCTACAACGAAGCACAGGCGATTGCCTTAATGCAAACAGAATCATGGGAAGTCTTTCTTGAGCTTGGGCTAGGGACAAGTAGCTATTGGCTTTGGACCTGTGACTTGAGTCACGAGTATGTAACCATTAATGGGCATTATCGCACCTGATCCAATCTAATAAAAAATAAGGAGAAATAATTATCATGACAATTCAACCTAAACCGAAGAAAGTTGTTCTCGCCTATTCTGGTGGACTAGATACATCTATTATCGTGCCGTGGCTGATCGAAAACTATGGTTGTGAAGTGATTTGTTTCACTGCTGATTTAGGCCAGGAGGAAGAACTGGACGGCCTCGAAGAAAAGGCCCTAAAAAGCGGAGCCAGTAAAATTATCATTGAAGATCTACGTGAAGAATTCTTGACAGACTATATCTTCCCTACGATGCAAGCTGGTGCCATCTACGAACGTAAGTACCTCCTGGGCACTTCATTTGCCCGGCCACTAATTGCCAAGCGTCAGGTCGAGATTGCTGAAGAGGAAGGTGCGGATGGTCTGGCACATGGTTGTACAGGTAAAGGAAACGATCAGGTTCGTTTTGAGGTTTCAGTAATGGCGCTGAACCCCACTTTGAGCATTATTGCTCCATGGCGCGAATGGGATATTCTCAGCCGTGAGGATGCGATTGCTTATGCGGAAAAGCATAATGTCCCCCTGAAGCAGTCCAAACAATCTATATATAGCCGTGACCGTAACCTCTGGCATATGAGTCATGAGGGCGGTATTCTGGAAGATCCCTGGAAAGAACCAGAAGAAGCGATGTATACGCTTAGCCAAAGTCCTCATGATGCTCCAGATACATCAGAGGAAATTGTGCTGGAATTTGAGTATGGATTACCTGTTGCGCTCAACGGTAAAAAACTTGCTGCGGTAGAATTGGTAAATAAATTAAATAAAATCGGTGCTAAGTACGGGATTGGCCGTATTGATTTGGTTGAAAACCGACTTGTGGGTATGAAGTCTCGTGGTGTTTACGAGACCCCAGGCGGTACAATCATTTATAAGGCACATCAGGAACTTGAAAGCATCTGTCTGGATAAAGATACCCTGCACTATAAACAAATGATTGCTTTGCGGTATGCTGAATTGGTTTACAACGGCAAATGGTTTTCCACGCTGCGAGAAGCGTTGGATGCCTTTGTAGTGATAACACAAAAGAAAGTAACCGGGCATGTTCGCTTGAAGCTATATAAAGGCAATATCATCGTCAGTGGGCGAAAATCTCCTTATAGCCTGTACCGCGAAGATTATGCTTCTTTTGGGCAGATGGATATTTATGATCAGCAAGACGCAAAAGGTTTCATTAACTTATGGGGATTACCGATGAAGGTAGATGCGTTGCTTAGCATTGCGGGTACAGGCAAAAGCCGCTTCCGTGCTCCAGATTATTCGATCTTTAAACGCGACTAAACTTAATAGATGACAGATTGCAGAGTAGATGATTTCCCTGCCCTGCAATACGATAGGAGGATCCTATGAGATTATGGGGCGGGCGCTTCAATGAAGACCAAAGTGACTTAATGAAGCAATTCAATGATAGTTTCAGGTTTGACCAAAGACTTTATGCAGTAGATATTCAGGGCAGCCTGGTTTATGCTGAGGCCTTACATTTGATAGGATTGATAACCAGCGGGGAACGAGACAGTATACAGAAGGGACTCAAAAAAATAGAAGCTGAGTTTGATGCTGGACAATTTGAAGCGAAAGCAAGTGATGAAGATATTCATACTGCCGTTGAACGGCGCTTATCTGAGTTGATTGGGGAAATAGCCGGCAAATTGCATACCGGGCGCAGCCGGAATGATCAAGTTGCGGTAGATTTGCGCCTGTATGTGATGCAGGAGATTGGGCAAACCATCAGCTTGCTCAAAGCACTTCAGCAAACGATAATAGCTAAAGCAGAAGCACATATTGATGTGTTGATGCCGGGTTTCACACATTTACAACCTGCCCAGCCAATATTATTTAGCCACTGGATAATGAGCTTTTTTTGGATGTTTGAGCGAGATAAAGCCCGATTGAACGATGCGTTGGCAAGAACAGCAGTTTCTCCGCTTGGATCAGGCGCTTTAGCAGGAAATCCATTTCCCATAGACAGGGCAAAAATCGCCGAAGAGTTGGGGATGTTATCTGTCAGCATGAACAGCCTTGATGCAGTTAGCGACCGGGATTTTATCGCAGAATTCTTGTTTGCGCTATCCTTGATCGCAGTGCATATCAGCCATTTCGCAGAAGATATTATCCTGTTTGGTAATCCCGCCTTTAATTATTTGCAAATTGGACAAGCTTATTCAACCGGCTCCAGCCTGATGCCTCAAAAACGCAACCCTGACTCAATGGAGCTGGCACGCGCTAAGACAGGACGGATCATCTCAGCACTGATCAATTTGTTAATTGTCTTAAAGGGATTGCCTTCAACTTATAACAAAGATTTACAGGAAGATAAAGAAGCTTTGTTTGATAGTGTTGACAACCTGACGCAGACCCTTTCCGTGGTTGCTTGTGTCGTCGATTCCCTGATTATCTTTCCTGAAAAGATGTTGGCACATTTGAATGAAGCCATGCTGGCAACTGACATGGCTGATTATTTAGTTGACCATGGTGTTCCTTTCCGTGAAGCACACCATAAGATCGGGGAAGTGATTCGCTACGCTGAAGAGCACAATATCCCTCTCTCTAAAATCCCTCTGCCTGTATTACAAAACATTGCACCGCAGTTTGAAGGTGATATTCAAAAGATCTTTAATTTCATGCAGGCCATCTGTAAAAAAGATGGGGTTGGCGGTACCGCGCCGCAGGCACTTGCAAGGCAGATAGAGATGGCGAAAGAAAAACTTGGAGCGTAAAAGATAGGTGATTTAAGCTTATGGTTAGCAATAAGAAAAGGGATAGAGATTCAAGCTGGCATCCTTTCCCCAAAATAGTAGACTTTAAATAATCTCAATTTTTTTAGATTCTGTCACCACTCCCACTCGCCAGAGAGGGAGGGCTTTTTTCTTTGCGGTTTTTTCACATTTATCTGCTTTTTCGGGAGGAATGGCAAACAACAGTCCGCCGCTTGTCTGTGCGTCAAACAAGATCATCTGTGCTTCTTTTGCCATTTTCTCCGGGAAGATGATATGCTGTTCGTAGAACTCGGCATTATTTAATGTGCCGCCGGGAAAACACCAATCATCTGCCAGGCGGGCAGTATTTGGGTAAAGAGGGATAGCATCAAAGTAAAATTGCAGCCCAACGGTGGAAGCCTCCGCCATTTCCCAGGCATGCCCCAGCAGACCGAAACCGGTGATATCCGTGGCAGACAGAGCCCCGTGTTTGACTGCTAGCGAAGCCGCATCCCGGTTAAGGCGTTTCATCCACTCAATAGTCTCTATGGTTTCCTCTGGCTTGATCTTTTCAGCTTTAATAGCGGACGCAATCACTCCGCTCCCGATGGGTTTGGTCAGGAACAGCACATCGCCCGCCTGCATCCCGCTTTTTGTGAGGATGTGATCAAGTGATACAAATCCAAGTGCGACCAGGCCATATTTTGGCTCTTTATCCTGGATGGTGTGCCCGCCTGCGATCACGACACCTGCTTCTTTGGCTTTCTCGGCGCCTCCGCGCAGAATCTCCGAGGCGATTTCTACCGGCAGTTGTAGAGGGAAGGCAGCGATGTTCAACGCGAGAAAAGGCGTACCGCCCATGGCGTAAATATCGGAAAGACTGTTTGCCGCAGCGATCAGGCCGTAATCATAGGGATCATCCACAATTGGCGTGAAAAAGTCCGTCGTGATTACAAGCCCACGCTGATCATCCAACTTCCAGATAGCCGCATCGTCCGGCTGGTTGATACCAGCCAGAAGATCGGGATACTCATCGGAAGGAAAGATGTCCTTTATCGGGCGCAGAACCTGCGCCAGCGCATCCGCGCTATATTTGGACGCTCAACCAGAACAGGTGGCTAATTCGGTCAAGCGGATCTTATGTTTGCTTGCTGTCATGATCGGTAAATAGATGCCTTTCTATTGGTTTTTACCAAAATTCTTTCAGAAGGTTGATTATAACGTGAGGCCTTATAGCTTTCCATTAAATATTATGCTCTATGACCCAGAAGAGCAGAGCGGTGTAAATATAAGGAGATTAAAAACATAGTTATGCTGACTGCCAATAATACTTGAGGGTCAAGAATAGTGCCCGACAGCAGGCCAGCTGTTAAAAAGTAAGTAAGAAAACCAAATGGCACCCAGAAAGCTGGTGGGGCAGGTGGGCGGTCGGTGAACTTAGGCCGGTGTAATAATACAAGTAATATAGTGCTGCCGAGAGGAAAGCCGATGGTTAGTTTGTAAAATTGGCGGGGCACGATATAAACAATGAATGCGTTAGCACAAAACACTCCTACCAGCCCGATCAGAACTGCCCCAAAGGGAGCCACCCAGCGCCAATTCCCGCGTGCATGGGAAGTTAACAAGCGCATACTTGCTGAAAAGGATACGACAACCCAGAACCAAGCCCAGAAATTCGCGTAAGGAACCCCAAAAAACTGGAATTGCAGCCCCATCCCCCAATCCCACATCCCTAACCGGATGGCTATCGCGTCCATTGCCAGATCGATGTTCAAAGCCAGAAGACCATCCAGAAGAGGCCGTATGGTTTCTGGCAGGTTGGTCGCGTCTGAGAATAACTTGGCGCTGTAAATAATAACACCCCAACCAATCCCGATCGCCAGTGGGACATTTCCTAGCATCAGCAAGAAAGTTCCATAGCTGTAAGCTTCTAACTGCCAGATAGAAAGGAACTCAAGCAGCAGACCAAACAGCACACCAGCAGCCAACCGCAGTACATACTCGGGACCAGCGCGCCAGGCGTGCCGGAAGCACACGCTGAACAACACCACAACGATAATTTCCATTGAGATCAAATATAAACCGGGCATAGATTTCCTCTTGTAATAATGGCCAGATTATACGCTGGGAACAGCCAACCCTGATGGCAGCAGGGTTGATCTATTATTCTTCTTCTCTCAGAAAAATACGGGCATCCCCTTGAGGAACTATAAGATCCGTTCCCGATACCCCGGTGGCAATATCAATATATAACATGTCAAAAGATAAAGTGATTGGCTCATCTACCGCTGCCACGATTATCCCTTTTTCAAAATTCCGTCTGTAGACACCATTTTCTTGAGTATAAGGAGCGCTGGGCTCACCAAGCACTACAGTATAGTATACGGGGAACCAGTAATCCAACACTCCACCGTGGTCGCGAGGCCCAAAATCATAAGTGAAATAAGTGTGGTCCATTAGCAGGCTTGTGACAAACCCGGTGCGAAAACGAGGCATATCAATCTCCCCTGTATCATCCGTATCTACCGCATAGACGACGATATGCGGGGCTTTTGTGCTTTCAAGTGCGTTAGTGAAATCCAGATCCTTAGTCATTTAAGAGTGTATCTACCTGGTTGATATACAAATTATTATTTATATTATCTTCCCTTTTATATATCGCACATTGTCCAAATGTATTATTTTGATAATTGATTATATCAATAGAAACAAATTAGCTATCAAAAGCTTTTCTGGTAGGGGGGTTACCGCTAATTTATTTAGGCCAATATTTTAATTTATAAAATCGCGCCTACTAACCACCTGCGCTACTCACGAGTGGACTCATAAATGGTTAGGTAATCATTTTTTAGCTCACTATCAATCATAATAGATCACGAAAATAGGAATATTCCCGACACATATGGCAGCAAAGTCAATATAGCCAGTGCGGCATGCCCGCGCCGCGCCGTGTTGCGGCTGTCCCAACTGAAGAGCCTAGATTTGGGGGAGTTTTGATCCCAAATAAGTTTTTTAATTTCAATGATAATTTTTATCAGAATGTGTGTACATTAGAGTCGCTTTTCCAAATAAAGTAAGAGTAAGTCGTTATGATTATCCCTATAACGAGGGTGCTGCTCAGAAGCAAGTAAACCCATACTTCACTTGGAAAAAATATTTTACCCACTATACAGATTATGCCTTGCAAGATCATTAGCTTGCTACCTAATCGATGGGTCTTATTCCACGATAATTCACTTGATAATGTCCATGGAGTACGGATGCCAAAAAAGTAATTGCTCCGTATTTTACCCAGGTAGCTGCCGATTACAATAAGCATGAGACCTACTAAGAGAGGCAAATATAAGTTGATATTTATCCCACTGCCAAGTATATTGAGTATCAGGAAACAATGTAATACCATAAAGAACAGAAGTATCGTCACACACACTGTTGTATACGCTTTGCGCGATCTGGCGATATTGGCTGCTCGTGGGTCAATGCGTAAAAGCAGGGGGAATAAACCTGCCATTCCTGCAGCTATGATCGGGATTAAAAAAATACCCACAAACTTGCTGCCGTAATCATTGCATTTGCCTGCGGCATTCCAATGGGTACATATTTTTTCACCTGCCGGAATTTGTGTCCATGCATAGATAGAAACAACAAACATGATGAGTACAATTACGCTGCTTATGAGTTTGAGATTTCTTGAATTATTATTTTGCTTATCCCTCATTGAAAATTCCTTTAATATTGAAATTTAATACTTCCATTATCACCAGTAACGCTTCTTTCAGCACAGCGACATCGAGCTGATAGGTGATCGTTACTCCTCTTTTTTGATTACTTGGATCATGCCCGCTGTATAAATATTACTGGGCGCTTACTGCTTGGTTCATTATTAGTCTTCATCTGTTGATTATGATAGCAGGAATATTCCAGCCACATACGGCAGCAAAGCTAGCAATGCCAACGCGGGATGCCTGCGCCGTTCTGTGTTGCGGCTGTCCCAACTGAAGAGATAGACTGCCAGCGCAAATGCCAGCAACCCACCGACAAACAAGATAACCACAGAACCCCACGGGGAAAAATCGACCGTATTTCCCATTGCCAATCCATTGAAGGCGTTCATCGCCTGAGTAGGGGGCAGAAGCTGGGCGATTTTCTTGGCTGCTTCAGGCAGCAAGCTATAAGGAAACATCATTCCACCCAATAAATTTGAGGGGATAAAAACAAGCTGGGACCAAAGGACTGTAACGCGGGAATTAGGGGAGATTACACCTATAAGCACGCTTAACCCTGCACAGGCAAAGGCTAAGGCAGTGAATACCAGCCCAAAATTGAGCCAATTCACTGGTAAATCAGCATTGAAGAGCAGGGGCGCGCTGGCAGTGATGATCACAGCCACGATCACCAGATGCAGCATGGTGGTTAAAGCTGGGATGACCAAGATCGAGATTGAAGGGATGCCGTTGATCTTGTAGCTGCGGAAGATGCCGTTTTCTCTAGCATTCACTAATGGATCGGGTATACCAAGTAATGTGGCTGCCAATACGGAAAACACAACCATTGCCGGGATCATGGTCTTAAGGAAGTCGGGCATGATCCCACCCATGATGGTTCCCATCATCAGGTAAAAACCCAGAGGGAGCAGATAATTCATTACAAGCAAAGTCTTGTTGCGGATGCCGGTGCGAAATTCAAATAAGAAGTGGTTGATAAAAGCTTTCACTGCACACCTCCATTGGTGGTGATTTCAAGGAAACGGTCTTCAAGAGACGGCCGTTCCACGCGTAAGTCGATCAGGGTATCCCCCTGGGTATCGATATGGGTAATAATAGCGGACACCGTAGGACCGATATCCGTGCTGAAGTAGATGCTGTACTCTTCTTTGAATGAATGCTGACTCACGGCCGGGAAGCTAATACCGGGGTCGGATAAGCTTGAGGACAGGGTGCGCACGGAAACCTTGGTCAAACCCGCTCCTGTGGCAGTGATCTCCATCGGCGTGCCGATAGTGACGATCTTGCTGTTCAGCAGGATAGCCACCCGGTCTGACATTTCTTCAGCCTCGGCCATATCGTGTGTAGCGAGAATGATCGTAGTGCCTTTAGATTGCAGTTCACGCATCATTTCGTGCAGTTCAACACGGGTAGCTACGTCTAATCCAGCGGTAGGTTCATCCAGGAAGAGCACTTGGGGGTTATGAGCCACCGCCAGGGCTAACGCCAAGCGCCGCTGCTGGCCGGTCGAGAGTTCATAGAACTGGGCCTTCCGTTTCTTACTTAAACCCAACCTTTCTAGAAGATCAAAGCGGGGCGCCACATTGTGATAGGCACAAAAGAATTTCATGGCTTCGTCGGGCGTGATGCTTTCCGGCAGCCCGGAGGATTGCAGCTGCACGCC
>SDBT01003037.1_pt1 | contig 29134 bp, 43 predicted proteins | sample 2277101 | NCBI WGS metagenome assembly SDBT01 (sample SAMN10404973, study PRJNA504765) | marine sediment metagenome | isolation source: marine sediment core GS10_PC15, 103 cmbsf | place: Arctic Ocean: Southern Knipovich Ridge | collected 2010
TAACGGTTCAGGGTGACTTGATTACCCCGATTGCCATGGAAAAAGAGCTCAGGTTTGCCATCCGTGAAGGCGGTCGCACAGTAGGCGCCGGAGTTATAGGCGAGATACTCGAATAGGGGAGGGGTCTAGATGAGATTTGACCCGACTGAAAAAAAGATCCACTATGACGGCTGTTTACAGGTTGAGTTCACAGGTGTTTGTGCAACAGCCGGATTAAAATTTATTGCGGGTAGGTCATTATGGGATTAGGGTAACGGTCATGAATCAGAAGATAAGAATTCGGATGAAGGCATTTGATCACAAGCTGTTGGATCAGTCCACCGCTGACATTGTCCATACGGTTAAGCGCACAGGGGCCAGGGTGGTGGGCCCAATACCCCTTCCGACTGCCATTAACAAGTACTGTGTATTGCGCTCACCTCACGTGGATAAGAAGTCGCGTGAGCAGTTCGAGATCCGTACCCACAACCGCCTGCTGGACATCCTGGAGCCGACACAGCAAACCGTTGACGCGCTTATGAAGCTGGACCTGTCTGCAGGTGTGGATGTGGAGATAAAGTTGGATTGAGATAGTCGGTGGGTCAGGACTAGGAAGAAGTTCAATGCATAAAGCACTACTAGGTAGAAAAATGGGCGTGACGAGCATTTTTTCCGGCGGTGGCCAGCAGATCCCGGCCACAGTCCTTCAGGTGGGGCCGTGTGTAGTCACTCAAATAAAGACGAAAGAAACGGACGGATACGATGCCGTGCAAGTTGGTTTTGTAGAAAAGAAGTCATCCCGCCTCAACAAGCCCCTCCAAGGGCATTTCAACAAAAGCGGGGGACAAGGATTTGCTCATGTGAGGGAAATTATAGTGGATGATCCCTCAGAGTATACCTTGGGGCAGTCACTGACGGTAGACATGTTTCAGATTGGCGAACTTGTTGATGTCAGCGGTACTTCCAAGGGAAGGGGCTTTACTGGTGTAATAAAACGCTGGGGATTTAGTGGGGGCAGGGCGACCCACGGCTCTAAGTTCCATCGGGCGCCTGGTTCCGTTGGCGCGTCTGCCACGCCTTCCAAGATCATCAAGGGCAAAAAGATGCCTGGTCATCACGGCAATCGGCGTGTGACCGTTCAAAACTTGGAGGTCGTTGATATCCGCCCGGAGGAAAACCTCATAATCGTCAAGGGGGCAGTGCCCGGAAGCAAGTCCGGATTGGTCAGTGTGCAAAAAGGAAGGCCGGGGAGACAATAGTCCTTTTTGGCTCGTGGTTGGTGTATTCATATACAAAGCGCAGCGAAGTGTAGGTAGGGCAAATGGCAGTAGCTGATGTTCACAATATGCACGGCGAAAAGGTCTCCGAGATAGAGCTTGTTGATGAAATCTTCAATGTGGCACCCAAGAAGCATGTGTTGCATGAGGTAGTCACTATGCAGTTGGCCAATCAGCGCAGAGGCACAGCCTCTACCAAAGGGCGTTCCGATGTGCGTGGCGGTGGGCGCAAGCCACACCGCCAGAAGGGGACGGGTCGCGCCAGGGCAGGCACTCGGTCGTCCCCCTTGTGGCGGGGCGGAGGAGTAGTGTTTGGTCCCAAGCCGCGCAGGTACAGTTACAAGGTGCCCAAGAAAGTGCGCCGACAGGCGTTGAAAATGGCCCTGAGTAGCAAGTTTCAGGACCACACGTTGGTCATTGTGGACACACTCGATCTGGAGACTATTAAGACCAAGGTGTTTGTAGAAGCTATGGCGGCCCTGAACGCCGACCAAGCGCTTATTGTAACAGACAGAAAACTTGACAACCTGGAACTTTCCTCCAGAAATGTTCCTGGCGTGAAAGTGCTGCTGGCAGAAGGGTTGAACGTTTACGACATCCTTAAGTTTGAGCACCTTATTCTGCTTGAGCCTTCGGTGAAGCAGATCCAGGAGAGATTGCTCTCATGACCTCATATGAGATTCTCAAGAGGCCTCTGATTACTGAAAAGAGTACCATCCAGAAGGAGGCGCAGAATCAGCTTACCTTTGAGGTGGCCCGAAAATCCAACAAGGTGGAGATCAGGCGCGCCGTGGAAAAGGTCTTCAACGTTCATGTGGTCGGTGTTCGGACCATGCAGATGAGAGGCAAGGCCAAGCGCTTTGGGCGCACCATGGGCAGGCGTCGCCACTGGAAGAAAGCCCTCGTGACCTTGGCCAAGGGTGAGCACGTGGAATTTTTTGAAGGAGTGTAGACGAATATGGCACTTAGAAGGACAAAGCCTACCTCTCCGGGGCGGCGATTTCAGACATACGACACGTTTGAGGATATTACCTGTTCGCGGCCTGAAAGAAACCTGCTGCGAGTTCTCAAAAAAACCGGTGGTCGCAACGTAAATGGCCGCTTGACGTGCCGCCATCGCGGGGGCGGGCACAAGAGACGTTATCGGGTGATTGATTTCAAGCGGGACAAGTTTGACGTGCCGGCAAAAGTGGCATCCATACAGTACGATCCGAACCGGTCGGCCCGTTTAGCATTGCTCCATTATGCAGACGGGGAAAAACGCTATATTGTGGCTCCGCACACGCTTGCTGTGGGCGACACGGTCATTGCCAGCGAGACCGCCGACATCAAGCCCGGCAACGCGTTGCCCCTCAGAAACATACCCTTGGGGACCCACATTCACAACATTGAAATGCGCGTGGGAAGGGGGGGGCAGATGGTGCGAAGTGCCGGTAGTTACGCACAGTTAATGGCCAAGGAGGGCCGGTATGCCCAGGTCAAACTGCCATCGGGCGAGGTGCACATGGTCTTGCTGGGTTGCAGGGCAACGGTTGGTCAGGTCGGAAATCTGGAACACGGAAACATCTCCTTGGGCAAGGCAGGACGCAAGCGCTGGCTGGGCCGGCGACCCAAAGTTCGGGGTGTTGCGATGAATCCCGTTGACCATCCCATGGGTGGGGGTGAAGGAAAGGCTTCAGGGGGGCGGCATCCGTGTTCACCCTGGGGAGTGCCAACCAAGGGGTTTAGGACGCGCAAAAAGAATAAAGTAAGCGATCGATACATAGTAAAACGGAGAAAATAGCAGGAGAGGATATGCCACGTTCACTCAAGAAAGGGCCATACATTGACCCCAAACTGCTCAGGAAGGCCCTTCAGGCTCAACAGACGGTGAGCCGCCAGGTGATCAAGACCTGGTCCAGGCGTTCGACCATTGTCCCCGAGCTGGTTGGTTTGACGTTGGCTGTGCACAATGGAAAGAAATTCGTTCCCGTGTTTGTGTCAGAGGACATGGTGGGTCACAAGCTGGGCGAGTTTGCGCCCACAAGAACCTTTTATGGACATGCCGGTGATAGAAAGACGCGTGTGAAGACCAACAGGTAATAGGCGGGTTCCCATATGCAAGTAAAGGCAGTAGCAAAATACACACGCATTTCTTCCACAAAGGTTCGAAAGGTAGCAATGGCCGTCAAAGGCTGGGCTGTAGCGGACGCTCTGAGTGTCCTGGGTCATATGCCGCAACGTTCAGGAAGGATTTTGGGCAAGGTAATCCGCTCGGCAGTGGCCAATGCAGAACAGATCCCTGACATTGACGTGGATAGCCTGACCATTGAAAATATTGTCGTTGATCAGGGCCCGAGCTTGAAGCGTTTCAGGCCGAGGGCCATGGGCAGGGCAACCAAGATACTCAAACGGACAAGTCACATCACGGTCGTATTGGCCGAGGAGTAGAAGGAGGGCGGTTTGGGACAGAAGGTAAATCCGATTGGCTTTAGGCTGGGGATCAACAAATCGTGGGCGTCTCGGTGGTTTGCTGGCAAAGACTATGCAACGTTTATCCATGATGACTATATGATCCGTAAATTCTTGAAGGACAAGCTTTATCATGCCGGCATATCCAGGATCGAAATCGAAAGGTGGGCCAAACGGATCAGGCTGAGAGTGTATGCTGCACGCCCGGGAATCGTTATCGGAAAAAAGGGAGCAGAGATCGAGTTGCTAAAGAAAGAGCTGGAGAAGATGGTCCCTCAGGAAGTTGTTATTGATATTCAGGAGGTGAGGAAGCCTGAGGTGGACGCTCAACTTGTTGCCGAAAACGTTGCTTTGCAGATTGTACGGCGCGTGGCCTTTCGCCGGGCCATGAAGAGGAGCCTGGCCTCGGCAATGAGGTTTGGTGCCAAGGGGATCAAAATATGTTGCTCAGGCCGTCTGGGCGGCGCTGAGATGTCCCGCAGCGAATGGTATAAGGAAGGCAGGATACCGCTTCACACCATGAGGGCGGACATTGATTACGGGTTAACAGCGGCCCGCACCACCTATGGCATTATTGGAGTAAAGGTGTGGATATTTAATGGTGAAATTATTGAAAAGGAAAAGGCTGTAGCAGTCTAGGCAACCGCATTATGTTAAGTCCCAAGAAGATAAAGTATAGAAAACAACAGAAGGGCAAAATGAGGGGTACTTGCAGTCGGGGGGCAAGGTTGAACTTTGGAGAGTTCGGGCTTCAAGCCTTGGAGTGCGGGCACCTGACTGCCCAACAAATAGAGGCTGCCCGTATTGCCATGACTCGTCATGTCAAGAGAGGCGGAAAGATTTGGATCCGCGTTTTTCCTGACAAACCGATTACCAAGAAGCCGGCCGAGACAAGGATGGGCAAAGGTAAAGGCTCCCCAGAGGGTTGGGTTGCCGTGGTAAGGCCGGGTCGAATTCTCTACGAGATGGACGGGGTTTCCTCCGAACTTGCAAGAGAAGCCCTTCGTTTGGCCGCCCACAAGCTTCCTTTCAGGTCACGAGTGGTAGTGCGAGGGGAATACAGATGAGAGCTGGCGAGATTCGGGAATTGAGTTCTGAGGAGATATACGAGAAACTGGACGATCTGACCGAAGAGCTGTTCAACCTCAGGTTTCAGCATGCCACGGGCCAACTGGAAAACCCGATGAAGCTGTGTGAAGCCAAGCGGGAAATTGCTCGTATGAAAACGGTCATCAGGGAGAAGGAGCTGGCACCAGGCGGCAAGTCGGGAACTCACAACGAAGGTCAAGCTTAGGGGTTTTGACGACATATGAAAAACAGGGGTTTGAGAAAGAAGAGGGTCGGCAGGGTTGTTAGCAGCAAAATGGATAAAACCGTAGTAGTAGCCATCGACAGGCTTGTCAAACATCCTGTGTATAAGAAATATATCAAACGCAGCTCCAAGTGCGTTGCCCACGACGAGAAAAATACCTGTGGAACGGGCGACAAAGTAATGGTTGTAGAAACCAGGCCGCTGAGCAAGACAAAGAGGTGGCTTGTAAGAGAGATATTAGAGAAGGCAGTCTAGAGGCGATGTTGTAGCCATGATACAGACAGAAACGAAGCTGCAGGCAGCAGACAATTCAGGGGCAAAGAAACTTTATTGCATCAGGGTGCTGGGGGGCTCCCGGCGACGGTATGCAAGGATCGGAGACATAATTGTTGTCTCGGTCAAGGAGGCCATACCGAACGCCAAGGTAAAAAAGGGAGACGTGATGCGAGCCGTAGTGGTGCGTACAAAAAAGGAATTGCGCAGACCGGATGGCTCTTACATCAAGTTTGATGACAATTCTGCAGTCTTGATCAACCAGCAAAGAGAGCCGATTGGAACTCGTATTTTTGGCCCGGTAGCCAGAGAGCTACGGGCAAAGAATTTTATGAAGATTATTTCGCTTGCCCCTGAGGTATTGTAGTTTTATCAGAGGCGAGGAAGAGGCCGCTTATGTCAGCAGCAAGGTGCCGGATAAAGAGAGACGACAAGGTCCGAGTTATTGCCGGCAGGGAAAACGGCAAGATCGGCAAGGTCCTCAAGGTCTTGTATGACAAGAAACGAGTCGTTGTCGAAAACGTCAATTTTGTCAAGTGTCATACCAAGCCTGGAGGTAAAACTCGACGTGGAGGAATAGTGGAAAAGGAGGCCTCCCTTCACTGGTCCAATGTCATGTTGATGTGCAACAAGTGCATAAGCCCGGTACGAGTAAAGATACAGCGCCTCGAGGACGGCAAACAGGTCAGGGCCTGCAGAAAATGCGGGGAGATTATCGACACGTAGCCTGATAGCGCATTTGTCATCGGCCGTCGAAACCGTAGGGCACAAAACTCTCTTGTGATGCGTTGGGTTCTGGTGGTTTTTATCTGATAAGATAAATGAATAAATGATAGGTTTTTAGGGGTTTAGAATGTCCAGCAGAGCGGTTTACAAAAACGAAGTGATCCCAAAATTGATGGAACAGTTTGGATACAAGAACGTAATGCAGACGCCCAAACTCACCAAGATCGTACTTAACATGGGCCTGGGGGAGGCAATTCAGAACATCAAAATTCTCGACTCCGCAGTGGAAGAACTTACCCTGATCGCCGGTCAGAAGCCAGTGATAAGACGTGCCCGCAAGTCGATTGCTTCTTTTAAGCTCCGGGCCGGCATGCCCATCGGCTGCACAGTCACGCTCAGGGGGGATCGCATGTACGATTTTTTCACCAGGCTGGTCAATGTAGCCCTGCCCAGGGTGCGAGATTTTCGCGGAATTCCAGGCAAGGCATTTGACGGCAGGGGAAACTATTCGTTGGGGATCAAGGAGCACATCATATTTCCCGAAGTCGAGTACGACAAGATTGACAGGATCAAAGGGATGAATGTAACAATCGTGACTAGCGCACGTACCGACGAGGAAGGAAAAGGGCTGCTCAAACTAATGGGGATGCCTTTTAGAAATTAGAAAGACAGTGACAGTTTACGTTTTTGACAAATGGCAATTTCGACGTTGCGCGCTTCATGAATCTTTTTCCAAGATTTCTCAATGTCGTTCACAAGACAGCCATTTTTCAGAAAGCTAGACCAGGAGAAGGGGGGACATCTGTGGCAAGGAAATCTCTTAGGGAAAAGGCAAAACGCAAACCCAAGTTTTCAACGAGGGCCTATTCAAGGTGCCCCCTATGTGGCAGACCCAGAGCCTTTATGAGGAAATTTGGCATCTGCCGATTGTGTTTCAGAAACCTTGCCTTAATGGGGCAGCTCCCCGGCGTAGTTAAGTCGAGTTGGTAACAATCTGGTCTTTGGCCATGTGTTATTTTACTAATGACCAATAACTAATGACTATAATGCAACAGGAGGCACAATGCCTGTAACTGATCCGATTGCTGACATGCTGACCCGCATAAGGAACGCTTCTATGGCCAGGCACACCAAAGCAGATGTGCCTTCTTCCAAGATGAAGGTCAGCGTAGCCGGCATATTGAGAAACGAGGGATACATCAAGAACTACAAGGTCATCAAGGGCCGAGGACACGGGGTCTTGAGGATTTATCTCAAATATGATGGTGCCAAACAGGGTGTAATTGTCGGGCTCAAGCGGTTGAGCAAACCTGGCTGTCGCATCTATGTCAAGAAAGAGAAAATTCCGCATATCTTAAACGGAATGGGCATAACAGTGCTGTCAACATCAAAGGGAATCCTGGCTGACAGGGACGCCAGAAAAGAAAACGTTGGCGGAGAGCTTCTCTGCAGTGTGTGGTAGGGACGTTGTCCGATGGGGAAGTTTTAGCTATGTCACGAGTGGGAAAGCAACCGATTGCCATACCTGATAGCGTCACAGTAGTCTATGACGGGCAACAGGTGAGCGTAAAGGGCCCAAAAGGGGGCTTGTCTCGTCCGATACACAATGAAGTGAAGCTGGATGTCAAGGATGGCTTTGTTCATGTTAGGCCGACCGCGACCAAGCGGTCCCCGGCCTTACAGGGGCTTACGCGCACGTTGGTAGCAAACATGGTGGCCGGTGTCACAAAGGGGTTTGAGAGGGCGCTGGAAATCAATGGGGTGGGATACCGCGTTTCTATGAAATCCAACGTGTTAACTTTTGCGCTGGGATATTCCCATCCTATTGTTTACAAACTCCCCGATGGTGTGTCAGCCTCAGCCGATAAGAGCAAGATAGTACTTAGCAGTATCGATAAGGAATTGCTCGGGTCCACAGCTGCCGTTATCAGAGGTTTTAGGAAACCCGAGCCGTACAAAGGCAAGGGAATCAAATACGTTGAAGAACGAATCAGACGCAAGGTAGGCAAGTCCGGTGCCAAATAGGGTGTCGCAAAAATCATAGGAAACGGGTCATGGGAACACTAAACAAGAAAAAACAGGCACACCTGAAAAGGAAAAAGTCTGTCAGGAAAAAGATCTTCGGAACCGAGCAGCGCCCGAGGCTTAGCGTCTTCAGGAGCGCCAGGCACATATATGCTCAGGTGGTCATGGATGAAACCGGACAGACGCTCGTTTCGGCCTCCACCCTTGACAAAGAGGCTCGAGATCACCCCAAATTTGATAATAAGGTAGAGGCAGCAAAATTTGTTGGAACGATGGTCGCGCAGCGCGTCATGGAAAAAGGGGTTTCCAAAGTTGTTTTTGACCGAAACGGCTTCTTGTATCACGGCCGCGTTCAGGCAGTTGCCGTCGGCGCTCGCAAACAAGGTTTGGATTTGTAGGAAGGAGTAAAGCGATTGGCTTACGTAGAGATAGACGAAGTCCAGTTAATAGATAAGGTGGTGCACATAAGCCGCACGGCTAAGGTGGTCAAGGGGGGACGGCGTTTTAGCTTCAGCGCAGTGGTCGTTGTCGGCGACGGCAACGGCAAGGTGGGCAGTGGCTTGGGCAAGGCGAACGAGGTTCCCGAAGCAATTCGCAAAGGGGTCGAACGCGCCAAGAAAAACATGATCGACATTCCCTTGATAAATCACACGATTCCGTATGAAGTTATCGGAAAATTTGGGGCCGGCCGGGTCTTGCTCAAACCTGCATCGCAAGGAACGGGCTTGATTGCCGGTGGTGCGGTACGAGCGGTGCTGGAAGCTGCCGGCGTGCAAAACGTTTTAACCAAGTGCATGAGGTCTCACAACCCCCACAATTTGGTGAAGGCAACTTTGGAGGGTTTGGGTCAACTGCGCAGCCGGGAACAGATTGCCGCCAAGCGGGGAAAAAGCCCTGAGGAGATTTGACCGAGAAGCTACGGTTGACTTGTACGAATAAGGCACAGGATTCCATGTCTAAGACACTCAAAATAACGCTGCGAAGAAGCCTGATAGCAAGGCCGGAAAAACATCGAAAGGTGGTCAGGAGCCTCGGATTGAGGAAGTTGAATTCAACGGTGGCTTTGCAGGATACGCCTGCTGTCAGAGGGATGATTGAAAAGGTGTCTCATCTGCTGGAGGTTGAGGACTAGGCCGATGAAACTGAACGAACTGTCACCTCCTAAAGGGTCCCGCACGTCTGGCAGACGGGTTGGCCGCGGGCCGGGCTCCGGCCGCGGCAAGACTGCGGGCAGGGGCTCCAAGGGGCAGAAGAGCCGTTCTGGGAGCACCTCAAGGCCTGGATATGAGGGCGGACAAATGCCCTTGCATCGCCGTTTGCCTAAGAGGGGTTTTACCAATATTTTCAAGAAGCAGTATGCTGTTGTCAATATACGAGATCTGGCACGTTTTGAAAATGGCGCAGTGGTTGACCAGGCAGCGCTGCTGTCCGCCAAGCTCGTGAGGCGCAAGCCACACGGGGTGAAGCTGTTGGGCCAGGGGGGCATTGACTACCCGCTTGTTGTCAAGGTGAATCGTTGCAGCAAGTCCGCCCAGGCCAAGATCGAGGCGGCCGGAGGACAGGTGGAGCTGATTTAGTATGGTTGGTGGTTTTCAGAATATCTTTAAGATTCCGGAGCTAAAGAAGCGCGTCCTGTATACCTTTGGGCTGCTCATGGTGTATCGTGTCGGCTGTGTTGTGCCCACCCCGGGTATTAATGCGGATGCACTGGCCGTCTTTTTTGCCCGTGCCAAGGGGACGCTGCTGGGGCTATTTGACATGTTTTCGGGCGGTGCCCTGGAAAGGCTTTCCGTGTTTGCTCTGGGCATTATGCCCTATATCAGCGCTTCCATTATTCTGCAGCTTCTGACAGTGGTTATCCCTCACTTAGAAAGGCTTTCCAAGGAAGGAGAAGCGGGACGGAAAAAGATCACCCGCTACACCCGTTACGGCACGGTCGTCCTGAGCGTCATACAGGGCTTCGGAGTCAGCGTTGGGCTGGAGAGGATGACTAGCCCGGGAGTAGCTGTGGTGGTGGCCGAGCCTGGCTGGAGCTTTCGGTTGATGACGGTGCTTACCTTGACCGCCGGTACCGCCTTTATCATGTGGCTGGGGGAGCAGATCACGGAGCGTGGGATCGGAAATGGAATCTCTCTGATCATATTTGCGGGGATTGTGGCGCGCATGCCCAGTGCCGTTGGAAACACCTTACGGTTGGTAAAAACAGGCGAGATCGGAATCTTCCTGGTTTTGATACTGCTCGTAGTTATGGTGGCTGTAGTCGGAGCCATCATCTTTATGGAGCGCGGCCAGCGGCGCATTCCGGTACAATATGCAAAACGGATCGTGGGTCGCAAGATGTACGGGGGCCAGAGTACCCACCTGCCCCTTAAGATTAATACGGCGGGAGTCATTCCGCCCATTTTTGCCTCTTCCATTATTATGTTTCCCGCAACGATTGCCAGTTTTGTCAATGTTCCGTGGGTCAAAAGCATTGCTGAATCCATGACACCCACCAGCATTGTGTACAATCTCATATACGTCGGTTTCATCATCTTCTTCTGTTTCTTTTATACGGCTGTCACCTTCAATCCGGTAGATGTGGCTGACAACATGAAAAAATACGGGGGCTATATTCCCGGTATCAGACCCGGCAAACGCACTGCTGACTATATCGACCGGGTGCTGACGCGCATCACCTTTGGTGGAGCCCTCTATGTGTCGGCAGTTTGTGTGTTGCCAACCGTCTTGATTGCCAGGTTCAACGTTCCCTTTTACTTTGGTGGCACTGCCCTGTTGATTATAGTCGGGGTAGCCATAGACACGATTAGCCAGATGGAGACACACATGATGGCCCGCCATTATGAGGGTTTTATGAAGAAAGGGGGGCCGTTTAAGGGACGATAGCGATATGGTCATCCTCAAATCTCGAAGGGAGATCGAAAAGATCCGCCGCAGCAACTTGATTGTGGCAGAGATTCTGGAAGCACTGAGAGAAAAAGTCGCCCCCGGCATCAACACATTGACCTTGGACAACATGTGCGAAAATTTGGCTTCCCAAAGAAATGCTCGGCCTGCCTTCAAGGGGTATCGGGGGTTCCCGTACAGCCTGTGTGCTTCTGTGAACGATCAGGTTGTCCACGGGTTTCCGTCCAAGCGTCCCCTGGAAGAAGGGGATATCTTGAGCATGGATTTCGGGGTCTATCATGACGGCTACCACGGAGATGCAGCTGTCACGGTTGCTGTGGGAAAAACATCGGAAGGGGCACTCCGTCTGATAAAGACAACCAAAGAAGCCCTTTCCCTGGGCATTGAACAGGCGGTTCCGGGGAACCGACTATCTGATATTTCACACGTGATCCAAGGCCACGTGGAGGCAGCCGGGTTTTCCGTGGTCCGCAAGTTTGTCGGGCATGGAATAGGCAAGGACCTGCACGAAGACCCTCAGATACCGAACTACGGTCAGCCCGGCATGGGAATTCGGTTGAAGCCGGGCATGGTGTTTGCCATCGAACCCATGGTTAATGCCAAAAACTACGAGGTGGTCACCTTGGAGGATGGCTGGACAACGGTCACTGAAGACGGGGGCCTGTCAGCCCATTTTGAACATACCATAGCGATCGGCGAGGATGGGCCGGAGATCTTGAGCACATTGGACGGGAGCGAACAGATGCCCGAGTCCGACCGGGCCGTGCAATAGCCGGACACGGAGGCAAAATGAAAGTGAGAGCATCAGTCAAGCGGATATGCGCCAAATGCAAAATCATTCGTCGCAAGGGTGCGGTCAGAGTCATTTGCGAGAACAAAAGACACAAGCAAAGACAGGGGTAGGGCCGTTAATCGAATAGCGAGTGACGAATAACGAATAAAAAAATAGCAGAATCGAGGGAGGCAACAGATTGGCACGTATAGCAGGCGTTGATTTGCCAAAGAAAAAGAGGGTTGAGGTCGCTCTCACTTACATCTACGGCATTGGTCGGAGCACATCCGGGAAGATACTCAAGAAAGCTGGAATAGACTTTGATACCAAGACAGATGACCTTGGAGAGGATCAGATTACTGATATCCGAAAGATTATTGACAGACAGTGCAAGGTGGAGGGTGAACTTCGCACTGAAATCTCCATGAACATAAAACGACTCATGGAACTGGGATGCTATCGCGGGCTTAGGCATCGAAGATCGTTGCCCGTCCGAGGTCAGCGGACCAGCACCAACGCAAGGACCCGCAAGGGACCGCGTCGCACTGTCGCAGGAAGAAGAAAGAGATAGGGAGGAGGCAGTATCCATATGGCAAGGCCCTCAAAAAAGAAGAAAGAAAAAAAGAATATCTTGAACGGGATTGCACATATTCAGTCCACGTTCAACAACACCATCGTAACCATTACGGACCCTGTAGGAAACGTCATTGCATGGTCCAGCGCAGGAGTGCAGGGGTTTAAGGGTTCCAGAAAGAGCACGCCCTTTGCAGCCCAACTTGCAGCCGAAGATGCGGCCAAGAAGGCTATGGAACATGGTGTGAGGAATGTCGAAGTCTATGTGAAGGGCCCGGGTGCGGGTCGAGAGGCGGCGGTTCGTTCGCTGCAGGCTGCGGGATTCAATGTTGTATTGATCAAAGACGTGACACCCATTCCTCACAATGGGTGTCGTCCACCAAAACGTCGCAGAGTATGAAAGGAGGCTGGTATTGGCACGGTATGTAGACTCAGTGTGCAGGCTTTGCCGCCGCGAGAACCTGAAGATGTTTCTGAAGGGAGACAGGTGTTATTCCGACAAATGCGCCTTTGATCGAAGAGGTTATCCTCCGGGTGTACACGGACAACGCAGACGCAAGATCTCCGATTATGGTATCCAGCTCAGGGAGAAACAAAAGGTCAAACGGATGTACGGTCTGTTGGAAGACCAGTTTCGAGGCTTGTTCAGCAAAGCCGATCGAAGACGGGGAGTAACAGGGACAAACCTCTTGACATTCCTGGAGCGGCGACTGGACAATGTAGCCTACCGCCTCGGCTTTGCCAATTCCAGAGCACAAGCGAGGCAGTGGGTGCGTCATGACCACTTCACGGTCGGCGGCAAGAAGTTGAACATCCCGTCCTACATGGTCAAGGTTGGCGACGTTGTCGAAGTGCGCGAAAAGAGCCGAAAAATTCCGGGCATTTCCGATGCTATGGATGCAGTGGTAAGACGTGGTGTTCCGACATGGCTTGAGTTGGAAAAGGAGCAATTCAAGGGAACGGTAAAGGCCTATCCGACCCGCGATGAGCTGACCTTGCCGATTCAGGAACAATTGATCGTAGAGCTTTATTCCAAGTAGGGCCAAAATAGGTTGTTGGCGGTCATTTGAACCTTATCGATAATAATAACATACACGGAGACGACAACATGTCATCAGCACCAAATGAAATCATGTGTATGAACTGGCGCCAGCTCATCAAACCCAAACGGGTTGATGTCAGTACGACCACCCCGGGCTACGGAAAGTTTGTTTGTGAGCCATTGGAGAGGGGCTTTGGCATTACCATCGGCAATGCGCTCCGGAGAATCCTGCTTTCTTCAATACACGGAGCCGCCATTGTGTCGACAAAGATCAATGGCGTCAAGCACGAGTTCAGCTCCGTACCGGGTGCGCTGGAAGACGTATCCGAGATCTTGTTGAATCTTAAAGAGGTCCGGCTGCGCATGCCAGATCCGGGCCCGCGTGAGATTCGGCTTGAAGTCTCCGGGGAAGGCGAGGCTAAGGCCGGGGACATTGTTACCGACGGTGCCGTTGAGATACTCAACCCGGATCTCCGCATTGCCACCTTGGGAAAGAAAGCGCGGTTGAACATGAGCATGACGGTCAGGGTTGGCAAGGGTTACGTTCCGGCCGAGGCTAACAAAAGTGAAGATGATCCCGTTGGCACCATACCCGTAGATGCGGTTTTTTCCCCGGTCCAGCGGGTGAACTACGTGGTCGGAAATGCCAGGGTCGGTCAACGAACCGACTATGACAAGCTGACCCTGGAGCTGTGGACCGACGGAAGTGTTATTCCGGAAGACGCAGTGGCCTACGCTGCAAAGATACTCAAGGAGCAGATGAGCATCTTCATCAATTTTGACGAGGAGCCGGAGCCCGAACCGGAAGAGCCGGAAGAGAAAGAGGAGCCTCTGAATGAAAATGTTTATCGCAGCGTTGAAGAACTGGAGCTTTCGGTTCGTTCGGCAAACTGTTTGAAGAATGCCAACATTCGACATATTGGGGAACTGGTCCAGAGGTCTGAAGCAGAGATGTTGAAGACGAAGAACTTTGGCCGCAAATCGCTCAACGAAATCAAGGAAGTCCTGACAGAAATGGGCTTAGAACTCGGAATGAAGCTCGAGGGCTTTGTTCCACCTGATGACGGGACGGCAGAGGGAAAAGACAGCGACCTATGAGACACCAAAAGGCCGGAAAGAAGCTAAACCGCACAGGCAGCCATCGTAACGCCATGTTTCGCAACATGGTGACCTCCCTTCTCGAGCATGGCCGCATTCGGACAACGGATGCCAAGGCCAAGGAGCTGAGAAGATGGGCTGACCACATGATTACGTTGGCAAAAAGGGGCGACCTTCACGCCAGGCGACAAGCCCTGTCAGTCATCAGAGACAAGGCTGTAGCACACAAACTTTTTGAAGATGCACAGGAGCGCTTTGGTGACAGGGCCGGGGGTTACACCCGCTTGATCAAGGTGGGCAGGCGCTCAGGAGACGCAGCACCCGTCTCGTTGGTAGAACTTGTCACTGCAAAGGCAGAGAAAAAGGACAAAAAGAAAAAGTCCAAGGTGTCGAAAAAGCCGTCGGTCAAAGCCAAGAAGGAAGCACCGGCAAAGCCCGAGAAAGAAAAACCGGCAGAGGCCGAAACCGACCACAAAGAAACAGAGCAGACAGAGCCTGAGCCAGACAAAGACTCGATCTCTGAGCCTGAAGCCCCAAGCCGGCAAGAAGAGACAAGCAGTGACGGCTCAGATTCCTCAGGAGCAGAAACGGATGAAGCTGCCGAGGATCGGCAAAGCGAAGAAGAAGCCAAGCAGTAGGCGCCACGCCTACACACTCTCACCAAGAACCCCACCTTGTTCCATTTTTGTTAGCCGGACTTCAAGCACCTGGTGGAACAACTCATCAGGCCCTTGGAGGAGCACGGGGATATAGTTTTTCGTCAACCCCTTCAGGCGTCCCGTGGTTTTGTCCCGTTTTCCTTCGATCAATACTTCATGTGAGGAACCGAGAAACTTCCGCCAAAACGCCACACGTTTGCGCTGCCCGATGTCCCGTAGATATCGGCACCTGTTCTTGATTGTGTCAGGCCCTATCGGGGCTGGAAGATCTGCGGCAGCTGTGCCTTTGTGTTTTGAAAACGGAAAAACATGAAGATATGAAACAGGCAGCTGCGCAACCAACCGACAGGTATTCTCAAAGGCCGCCTCGGTTTCACCCGGAAATCCCGCCATCACGTCAACTCCTATTGCCACGTCGGGCACTCTGTTTACGATGTGGTGAACGAGGTCTGTGTAGAAGTCGGAAGTGTACGGCCGGTTCATCTGCTTGAGCACTTGGTCGTCACCGCTCTGCAAGGGAATGTGAAGGTGAGGGCAAACACGTGCAGAGGTGGCGACATGTTCAATCAGTTTTTCTGACAGCTCTCGAGGCTCAATGGAGCTAAGGCGCAATCGCTGAACTGCCTGCGGACCGTCAAGAGTGCGCACAAGGCTTGCCAATGATGTGGCCGGTGTGAGGTCCTGGCCGTAGCGGCCGAGATTTACCCCGCACAGCACAACTTCGAAATAGCCCGACTCCTTCAGGCCCTTTACTCTTTCAGTGACAATTTCCGGTCTCAGCGATCGGCTCGGTCCCCTTGCGTTGGGTACGATGCAGTAGGCGCAAAAGGCCTCGCAACCGTCCTGGATTTTCAAAAAGGGGCGTGTCCTGCCCCCAAAGCTAGTGATAGGAAGGTCCTGAAAAGTGCGAACAGTTGAGATGTCTTCAGCATAAGTTACCGCAGTATCGCAGTGGATGCCACGGTCGGCCAATTCAGCAATTTTTTCCTTGAAGGCATTTCCTGCAACACAGCGCACCCCTTGCATTGAGCTGAACACCTCGGGTGCTACTTGGGCATAACAGCCCACGACTACGACACAGGCCTCCGGGTGGTTGCGGACGGCCCTTCTTGCCGCCTGCCTTGACTGCATTGCTGCTTTCTGAGTGACTGCGCAGGTATTGACAATACAAAGATCCGCCTTTGCCTCAGCCCCTGCCGGCTGCCATGCCTCATCCTGCAACTGCTCGGACATCGCTTCCGACTCGTAGCGATTCACCTTGCATCCCAGGGTTTTGATGGTAAAATATTTCATTGCTCTCACCCCACAATCCACCCCCCCCCCAGCACCTTGGCATCCTGGTAAAAGACAGCAGCTTGCCCCGGAGTAATCGCATACTGGGGTTTGGAAAAACGAACCAGAGCCGTTGAGGAGTCAAGAGGCGCAAGCACAGAGTCTGCCTCCTTGTGACGATAACGAATACGGGTTCGGACAGATATGGGTTCATCCGGCGCGGGAGCACCTATCCAGTTGATGTGCTTGACCGTGCATTGGCTGGCTACCAGGTCGGACTTTGATCCAATGACCAGTCTGTTTTTCTTCACATCCAGACGAATCACGTAGTAAGGCTCAGGGCCGGGCACGCCAATTCCCCTGCGTTGTCCAGTAGTGTATGCATGCAGGCCCTTGTGATTGCCCAGTATGTCCCCGGCACTGTTCACAATGGGCCCGGGTCTGGAGGAAAATCCTGCTTTCGCCGAAAGAAAGTCTGCGTAACTTCCAGTACGCACGAAACACAACTCCTGGCTTTCTTTTGCCACCAGGGATTCAAGCCCAAATGTCGAAAGCATCTCCCTGGCCTGTTTCTTTGTGTATGTTCCGAGGGGAAACATGGCCCGGCTCAACTGATCTTGGGTCAGCAAAGCAAGGAAGTAGGATTGGTCCTTGGTCAGGTCCGCCCCTTTTAGCAGACAAAACCGCCCGTTGCTTGTCCGCTCTACTCTGGCATAGTGGCCTGTTGCAAGGGCAGATGCCCCAAGTGCCCTTGCCTGCTTGAGAAGGTAGCCGAACTTGATACGCTGATTACACACAATGCACGGGTTGGGTGTTTGTCCAGACCGGTACGTATCAACAAAACGGCCTACTACCTCCCTTGCAAAAAGCCGTGAACAATCGACCACGTCAAGGGGTATGCCGATGTGGCTTGCAACCCTTTGGGGCCTGGTCAGGTCTTGGCGAGGGGGTTCATAACCGGTCAGGAAATGAATCCCAAAAACTTGGTAGTCTTGCCTTTTGAGGATGGCAGCTGCAACAGTGGAATCCAGGCCGCCGCTCAAGGCCACGGCCACAGTCTTATTCATTATACAACAGAGTAATCTGGTGTGGACATCTCCATGGCCCGGGGGGGACAAGCGGGCACACACAGGCCGCATACGCTGCATCTCTTCTGATTGAACGAAACGGTCATCTCGGGCCGCTTCACTGACAAGGCGCCGGTAGGACAAACTGCCGTACAGGCCCCGCAGTGGGTACACGTGGTCTTGTTGCGCTTGATGTCCTGGCCCACGGTCTGGACCAGCACCCCACCGTCTTTAAGGTACTGGACCCCCTTGTTGAAGTCTTTCCTGGCCCCGGACAGTTCCATGACCATGATCCCTTCCTTGCGAGGCAGTATGGTCGCCTTGAGGATATTGAACGTGAGTTTAAACTCGCTGGCAAGAAAACACACGAGGGGTTTTTGCACCACTGTCGTTGGGAACCTGAGGACGAGCATTCTAGTGTACATGGTTGTTCACACCTCTTCTTGAGACCTTTGAAAAACGCCCCCTTTCGTCCAATTGAGCGCTATGCTTCACTCCGTGTCTGCGTCAGGCTCAAATTTTAATCCTCGAAATATTCAATGTATTCCTGTGGTTAAAACTCTCGCCTTCCCTGAACTTGAATTCTGGTCGGGTCTTATTCCCCGCTGCTTGCGGCGTCAAGAATGAAAATTTCCTTTGGCAGATACCCCGTCCGCTTGCGGCGGGGTAGTTCATTGAAATTGAGCATTTTTCAAAGGTCTCCTTTTGTGTAGGGCTCTCTGCGAGTAGTTAGAACAGAACCAACCTGGTTTGTCAACAGGCTCAAGGCTCCGGCTACGGCACAAATTCACAATATGGCACGGACGGATTCGGCCCATCCCCTTGGGCCTGCCTTGTCCGAATATGTGACGTGCTCGACTCCCTGGATGCGCTCCCACTGGCCGGTCTTTTTCCTGATGACAACGGGTATGTCCACATTCCTTAACATGGGGACGTCATTGGCACTGTCTCCCAGACCCACAGTGCAAATCTCCTTGCCAAGGAATGAGTTCCCATACAGCCTTGTCAGAATCTGTACTGCCATCCCTTTGTCATTTTGTCCTGTCATGTGGTAAAAACGACCCCCACGGGTAATGCTCAATCCCTTTTTCTGCAAAAGGTCTCGGAGCACACGGAACTTGGTTTTTGTGTCTGAAAATATGAACGGTTCAGAATACTCTCGTTTTGCAGCCAATCCGGCCTCTTCAACGGACAACCCTGTATGAGCCGCAACCTCCTCAACAGTCATCTCGGTGAATCCTGTCATGCGAAGGCTCTGCTGCTTTTTGACGAGCCTCCACGCAGCGTACAGCTCAGCATGGGGCGCACCCAGTTCCAAGACCCGGTATGGCCCCTTTTCAACGAACCGCATATCCCCCAATTCGACGGTATTTGCAGGTATGAAGACCGCTCCCCCGTTTTCCACGACAAACGGTGCGCTTAATCCCATGCGGACCCAATATAGTTCGATTTCCGCTCGCGTCTTGCTGCTGCAAATAATCACAGGAATATCCCTACGCGCAAGCAGGCCCAAAGTGGACCCGGCCTCTTTGAAATCATAGGTGTCATGATCGATCAAGGTGCCATCCAGGTCCGTGAAAATAATTAGTTGTATCATAGTTGAAAAGGGGTTATGCAAAGGCCTCATCACGGCCTGTGTTTTGTGATAGATATATAATATGATGGTCTCGTAAAAAGTCAATAAACAGACGGCTTCGTAAAAGGTTCATATGCAAGGCGCGCGAATTTTGAGGAATGAGGCGGGGGCCATTGCCATTGAATAGTGAATGTTGAATACTGAATATTGTCGATTGACGATTGAAACTCGAAATTGGAAACTCGAAACTGGTGCCGTTAAAGACAAAGGCCGTAAAACACTGTACCGCATTTTTTTTGTGTTTTAGTACTTTCGTGTTTTAGTGGTATTGTTTTGTTTTTCGTTGTTGAAAGGGCAATCGTCAATCCCTAATGGGCATCAGGGTCAGTGTCCAATTGAAGCTTTTCCGCCCTCAGGGCGGCGCTTGCGGAAAGCAGACCGCTCAGAAATCGTAGTGTTCGTCCCGAGACAAGGCCGCCTCGGATAGAGAACGCAGTGTCGGGGCGAAATATGCCATTTCTGACCAAGGACATAGGAAAGGGGGACCGGATGGTCATTGAAGATAATCCACACGATATCAGTTCCGCGGATCTGGTGGTAGGCATTCCATCGTACAATGAAGCAGCCCTCATTTCCGACCCTACGGAGAAGGCGAGTGAGGGCCTGGTCAATTACTTCGGGGATAAGAACAGCGTTATTATCAACTGCGACAACAACTCTACGGACGGCACCCGCGAGGCCTTCATGGCCACTGCTACCGAGATCCCCAAGATGTACCTGTCAACGCCGCCGGGCGTGAAAGGAAAAGGAAACAACTTCAGGAATTTATTCCAGAAGTGTTGTGACCTGGGGGCACAGGCCGTTGTGGTCGTGGACGCAGATTTAAAGAGCATAACGCCGCGATGGATAAAGAATCTGGGGCAACCACTTTTTGAAGACTTCGGATTTGTGGCGCCCCTTTATGTGAGACACAAGTATGACGGAACTATTACCAACAACGTTGTCTATCCCCTTACGCGGTCCGTTTACGGCCGCCGGGTTCGTCAGCCCATCGGCGGTGACTTCGGCTTTTCAGGTGAACTGGCAGAGATCTACATAGAAAAAGGCGCCTGGACACCCGCGGTGGCCGAGTTCGGCATTGATATCTGGATGACCACCACGGCCATGTGTCACGGCATACCGATTTGTCAGTCGTTCATGGGACGGCCCAAGGTCCACAAACCCAAGGACCCGGGGGAGTCTCTCGGCCCTATGTTTTTGCAGGTGGTGGGAACCATCTTTGACCTGATGATAGAAAATGTCGAGTTCTGGAAAGAGGTAAAGTGGAGCAAACCAACGGCCATTTTTGGGTTCGGGCTGGGGGAGATGGAGATGCCACCGGCGGTCGACGTAAATCTGGAGCGGCTATATGACAAGTTTCAGGCAGCCTTTGCAGACAATGACACCCTTTTCAAGGACGTGCTTTCCGCCAATATACACGAGAAACTCGTCGAAGTGAAAACCCTGTCTTTGGCAGACTTCGAATTTCCGGCCAACTTGTGGGCAGAGGTGTTGATCGATTTTGCGATAGCTTACAAGAACAACCCTGCGGGTCGGGAAAAAATCATGGGAGGCTTGATCCCGCTCTACTTTGGTCGCACCTGTTCTTTTGTAATTGAGTCAGAGCCAATGACGATCCAACAGGCCGAGGAACTCATAGAAGATCAGTGTGGCGTCTTTGAATATACAAAACCTTACTTGCTGAAAAGGTGGTTTGAATAGTCGCCGATGGAGGGTCCCATGAAGACAATACTCATTGTGGACGACGAAGAGGTTATCCGTATGCTCTACGCCGAGGAACTGGAGGACGACGGATACAAAGTCATCACTGCCAGCAGCGGTCATGGTCTCATCGAGATGATCGAGCAGGAAAAGCCGGACCTCGTTGTCCTGGATATCAAGATGGCTGAGCATGACGGGCTGGACCTCCTGCAGGTTATCCGCAAGGAATTTTACAACATACCTGTCATTCTTTGTTCTGCTTACTCTTCGTACAGAGGGGATCTTAAATCGATTGCAGCTGACTACTATGTGGTCAAGAGTGCAGATCTAAGCGAACTCAAGCAGAAGATCAAGATGGCGCTGGAAGGGCACATCCCAGCCCTCTCGTCGGATGACACTAGATGACGATGCTTCATGCCCTCGTACTGGGCGTTGTCCAGGGGGTGACAGAATTCCTGCCCATCAGCAGCTCCGGGCACCTCGTGATTTTTCAATCCCTTTTTGGCATGAAGGAATCGGAGCTCTTTCTTGATATTGCTCTCCACGTTGGAACCCTCGCAGCCGTTTGCGTGTTTTTTTTCAGAGACCTCAAGGAAATCGCCGGCACACTTTTCTCTGTTTCTACATGGTATGTGCCGGGCGATGGCCTCTGGCGACGACTGAGTCTTTTGCCTGAAATCAGGTTGTTCGGCCTGATAATTGTCGGCTCAATTCCCACTGCCTTGCTCGGCCTGGGATTTCGGCACATAGCAGACATGGTCTTTTCCTCGGTCCGTATTGTGGGTATCACGCTCTTGGTCACAGGGCTGCTGTTGTGGTTGACCCGGGGGCTGAAAGCACAACAGGGGCGCACTGTCGCCGAACTGACCCTTTCAGATGCCCTGTGCGTTGGCCTGATCCAAGGGGTGGCTATCGTGCCCGGGATCTCTCGGTCCGGCGCTACCATTGCCATGGCCCTGTTCAAAGGGGTGGATCGTGAAACAGCGGCCCGTTATTCGTTTCTTCTGTCCGTCCCGGCCATCGTGGGGGCCATGGCCTTAGAGCTTGGCGACGTCCGGACTTCTGCGCTGCCGCCCCTGGGTCCGGTGCTGCTGGGGACCTGTGTAGCGGCAGTGGTGGGATATGCAGCTCTTAGCTTGTTGATCCGCCTGATAAAAAGAGGCGATCTCTATGCGTTTGCCCCCTATTGTTGGCTCCTGGGGTCAACGGCCATACTCTTTGGGGGACGTCGATAAAATTTATAAAATTCTGTCTTTTTGAAAAGTGAGGGCGAACGTGGGCAGGAGGCTACCTAGGCAGGGGCGCTGTTGAGACAATCGGGGGTGTGAATTTGGCTGGAACTAAACGGTAGGTCATATTATTTTCCTCCAGGCGATATGAAAGGTGCGACTTCAGTGCGCCCCAATATTTGGGCGTGTCCAATCGGGCGAGATAAAACTGAAGATCCTGTGGTCAAGCCCAAATATTGGGGCACTGGGGCACATAGAGAAGTTCACCGACATATCGCCTTTCAGAAAACAATATAACCTGCCGTTTTCTTGGGGGGGCCTGGGCAAGAAGTAGGAGGTATTATGAACCCTCAAATCTTTAGAGAATACGATATCAGAGGGCTTGTGGACAAAGACATCACGGATCAGGACGTGGTGCTCATCGGCAAAGGCTTTGGCACATATCTGCAGGCTGAAAACCGTTCAGAGTTGGTTGTGGGACGGGACTGCCGTTTGAGTTCCGACAACTTCAAAGATCGGTTGATCCAGGGCCTCCTTGCCACGGGCTGTGATGTGGTGGACATAGGCGTGTGTCCGACCCCGGTTTTCTACTTTGCCTTGCGGCATCTGAACAAGCAGGGTGGGGTCATGGTTACGGCCAGCCACAACCCCCCGGAGTACAATGGCTTCAAGCTGTGCAGCGGCTATGATTCGCTTTTTGGAAAACACATAAAAGATATCCAACACATCATAGAGGCGGGGGATTTTGCTGCGGGCAGCGGCACACTGGAGAGCGCAGACGTGGTGGCGCCCTACAAGAAGCACGTCATAGAAAACATCTCACTTTCCCGGCCGCTCAGGGTCGGCCTTGATGCGGGTAACGGCACCGGAGGGGTTTTGGGCGTGCCGATCATAAAAGAGTTGGGCTGTGAGGTCTTTGACCTTTACTGTGACATGGACGGGAATTTCCCCAACCACGAACCTGATCCCACGGTGCTGGAGAACATGCAGGACCTGATGGCGTTGGTTCGGGAAAAGGGGCTCGATGTTGGCATCGGTTATGACGGCGACGGAGACCGCATAGGTGCGGTTGACGAAAAAGGAAACATAGTCTGGGGGGATCAGCTGATGATCCTGTTTTCCAGGGAGATCCTTTCCCGCAAGCCGCAAGCCACGTTCATCGCAGAGGTCAAGTGTTCCCAGACACTCTATGATGACATTGAGAAGCACGGCGGAAATGTGATCATGTGGAAGACTGGCCACTCCCTGATCAAACAGAAGATGAAAGAGGTAAAAGCGGACCTTGCCGGCGAAATGAGCGGCCACATGTTTTTTGCCGACAGATACTTTGGCTACGACGACGCTGTCTATGCCTCCTGCCGGCTCTTGGAGATCCTTTCAGCCACGAAAAAAAGGTTTTCCGAACTGCTGAGCGATGTGCCCAAGACCTACAACACGCCCGAAATACGGGTGCCCTGCCCTGACGAGAGCAAATTTCAAGTGGTCGAAAAGGTTACAGAGTACTTCCGCCGGCACAACAAGGTCATCGACATTGACGGGGTGCGCGTCCTGTTTGACGATGGCTGGGGGTTGGTGCGTGCTTCCAATACGCAACCAGTGCTGGTGCTTCGATTTGAAGCGCTGTCCGAGGCCCGGCTTTCTGAAATCCGCTCCCGCATAGAGTCCGTCCTTGCCGAACTGCGGTGACGTACCCCTTCCCTTTCTAAGTTTTCCTTGACTTTTCAGAATCTTATTGTGTACTAGATATCTAACTCTACCTAGGATTCCTCACGGAGGACACCAAAAACGAACATTTAAGGGGGGCATTTCATGAACAAGTCAGGTCTCGTTGAGGCTTTACAAAAGGAGGCGGGAATTAGCAAGGCCAAGGCCGAGGCGATAATCGAGATTTTTTTTGGTTCCATGTCAGAGGCGCTGGCTAAAAATGACAGGGTCGAGATCCGCAGCTTTTGCAGCATCTTTGTAAAGGACTATAAGGGCTATGTTGGAAGGAACCCCAAGACCGGGGCCCCGGTTAAGATACCCACCAAGAAGCTCCCCTTTTTCAAGTGCGGGAAAGAACTAAAGGAACGCGTCGATCACTAAGGGCTCGACCTAACCCCGCAGCGAGGAATGCTCTGTACCTTCAAGCAGACGCTTGATGTTGGCTGAGTGCCGGACAAAGATCAGCAATGCCGTGGCAACGGCATAAGCGGTTATGGGGACAGAATGCGTGGTAAGCCAGGTCACCAACGGGGTAGCTGCTGCTGCGGAAAGGGAACCTGCCGAGGAATATCCCGAACCAGATAGAACCAGCACATAGACCAGCACGCAAACCGCAAACACAGCGGGGGAAATAACCAGAAAACAACCCGAGGCCGTGGCCACACCCTTTCCTCCCCTAAATCTCAGAAATACCGGAAAAAGGTGGCCCAAAAAGGCGGAAAAAGCCACCAGACAGACCAACAACTCGCCCTTCCAACCTTGCGCCTCCAGCCAGCACATCGCCAGCAGCACCGGCAAGGCCCCCTTTGATACGTCTCCAACAAGGGTGATGACTGCCGGGGTTTTTCCGGCAACCCGGAACACGTTGTAGGCGCCTATGTTTCCACTGCCAGCCTTTTGAATATTCACGCCGGCAAACAGGCGAGCCATGATCACCCCCCATGGAACAGAACCCAGCAGGTAGGCACACGGCATCAAGAGTATGGTCTTGAGAATCATGGTCATTTGGACGTCGTCACAGGGCTGATCACATGTTCCCACAGACGTTACGAGATGCGATAGACGACAAACGATTCACTCAAAGAAAATCACGGTTGTTCTTGAATATCCAATATCGAACAAGGAATGTCGAATTATGAAGTCTGACAAGGATTTTTGTTACTTCGACATTCATTGTTCCTTGTTCGATATTCTGCGGTTCAAGAGTGCTAGGGGGGACCTTCTCCTGTGATCTTAGCCTGGCACAGGGCAATGTAGTGCAGGGCTTTCTGATGAACGTCCAAGTCTGGATAAGAGCTTACGATCGTCTTGAAACGTTCCAGAGCGGCCTTGTAGTGTTTGCTATTGTAGTAAAACATGCCCACGTAGAACTCATGCTCGGCCAGGCTCTTTTTGCAGATTTCCACGTGTGTCCTGGCGTCTTTTACGTAAGCGCTGTCGGGGTAGCCGGCAATCAATCGTTCAAAGGTCTCCAGTGCCTTCCGGGCCATGGTTTGGTCTCGATCAATGCTGTAAAGTCGGTCAAAATAGCAACGTCCTGTCTGGTAGATGACATAGGGCACTGCCTCGTTCTTGGGGTGAAGGTTTTCGAATTCCTCGTAGGCAAATATGGCTTCCTCATACTTTTCCCTGTGGTAGTGGGCATCGCCGAGTTTCAGCTCGGCAAGCAGGGCATACTGGCTGAACGGATACCAATCCCTGAGATTCTCAAACAGCTCGATGGCCTCTTTGTAGTCCTCATCCTCGAAGGCAGCCACGCCTTCCTCGGCAAGCTCTTTGGCGGTTTTGTCCTCTCTGTTTTTGGCCCCTGCGCACCCCGTAAGCTGTGCAGCCAGCCAAAACACAAGCACAAGGCAAAGATACCTTCCAAGAGAAATGGGAAAAATATTAGAAATCGCCAATCTTTTTTGCATACCCTGCTGCCTCGATCCCGGCAAAATACCCTTCGCCCACGGCCTTGGCTATCTGGGAGACCTTTGCAACGGCTTGTTCGTAATGTCGCCGACCGCATGGATGGCCGCTTGAAGCCCGACCCGGCCGATTATGGCAACATCACAGGAATCTTCAGACATCTAGACGACCTTCTTGACCAGTTCTTCGAGCTGAGATTTTGGTACGGCGCCTACCACTTGGTCAAGAACCTTGCCGTCCTGAAACAGGATAAGGGTGGGGATGGACCGAATGCTGTATTGCGTGGGGATGTTTGGGCTCTGGTCCACGTTGCACTTGGCAAAAATCACGCTGTCGCCGTAGGCCTGTTCCAATGCCTCCACGGCCGGGGCGATAGCCTTGCACGGGCCGCACCAAGGTGCCCAAAAATCCACCAGGGCGGGTTTGTCAGCCTTCAAGATTTCTGACTCAAAGTTATTGTCATCAACCTCTATGACACCTTTTCCCATAGCTGGTCTCCTTTTCTCTTTCTACTCCAAAAGATTGGCGTCCCCAACCGGATTTGAACCGGTGCTGCCGGCGTGAAAGGCCGGTGTCCTGGACCAGACTAGACGATGGGGACCTTCTCCTCTGGTGGGCCGTGCTGGACTCGAACCAGCGACTCTCTGCTTAAAAGGCAGATACTCTACCGACTGAGTTAACGGCCCTTTAAAGCAGAAATTTTTAACACCCTATCATATCAGTGTCAAGCGGAAAGCCGTGCGTTGGAAGCTTGCTGGGGATGGACACTAGATGATGCCTTGCTGTGTCCAAGCAATATCCTCCTGGTTCTTGAATCTTATGGTGGGGATGTCCGCTGCCAGATTGCAGTAGAAGGACTTTTTTTCCTCCGGCCCGCCGTCTGGGTCGTGGAAGTGGACAGTGAATAAGATGTCCTCCTCTTCAAAAACCGCATCAAGCTTTGTGATGACGTAGCTGTTCACTGTGTATTCGTTACTTCCGAATATGATGGAGGCCTTGGATATTTCAAAAAAGCGCCCCTCGTACTTTGGCGCCGTGGTAACCCACACTCCGACCAAATCATCCGGAACGGGTTGGCCTTGCGCGGGGTACAGGGCGATGAAGGCCGCACCAACCAATGTCGCCAGTAATATCCATCTAAGTTTCATCTGAATCCACCTTCCATCACAGCAGAATCCCTCGCATGCGAGCCCATGTGAGTCTCCTTGTCAAACCCGAATGACGTACTTTCATGTTGTGCATGGCCTTCCGAGGTCGTGATTTTGATCAAGGCGTTGACCGCCTCCGGGTCAAACTGCTCACCCGCTCTTTGCTTGATGTGCTCAAGGGCATGTTCCTGGTCCCATCCGGCCCGGTATGGCCTATCCGAGGCCATGGCATCAAAGACATCAGCCACAGCCAGTATTCGGGCGCCAAGGCATATGCTTTGGCCGGAAAGACCATGTGGATAACCCTGGCCGTCCAACCGCTCATGATGCTGCATCACTATGGGCAAAACGTCTGCATAGGCACTTATAGGTTCCAGGATACGCCCCCCCATTTGCGGGTGCTGTTTCATGACCTCCCACTCCTCCACGGTGAGCTTCTTTGGCTTGTCGAGAATGGCCATGGGGACCCCGATCTTGCCGACATCGTGCAACAGCGCTGCCCGGCGCAGAATATCCAGGTCTTTTTGGGCGAACCCCAACTCGTGCCCGATTTTTACGGCCAGGTTCGTCACCCGCTCTGAATGACCCGCTGTCCAGGGGGACTTTGCGTCCACGGCCCGTGCAAGGGCTGTCAGGGTGCCCCAGTTGAGTCGGTCCAACTCCTCTATCAAGTGTGCATTGGACAGGGCCACTGCCACCTGATCAGCCAGCTGTCGAGCCTGCGACACTGTCTCTTCAAGCTCTGTTGAGGCAGACGCGGCCTGGTCAGATGGTCGTGCCGGCGAGTCTTCATACCCCAACGTGATGATACCTGTCAGCCTCTGGTTCAAGAATATGGGTAACACCAGAAAAGACTTGACGCCCTTTTGGGCGGCCAGGGGTGCAGCATAGCCGGGGACATCCTTGTCCCCGTGGATTAGCAGGTACTGTGGATTATCAAAAAGAGCTTGCACCTGTTCAGGTTGAAGCTCCACGGTCTGCACTCGTTTTTCACTGCTTGGGCCGGTGCCGCCCACAAACGTGCGGGCCAGATTTCTGTTGTCGGGATCAACCATGCCAACGCTCACAGCGTTGCAGGACATGATTTCGGGCATGCGGGTGAGAACTGTCTGTATGATCTTGTCGGTCTCCAGAGCCGAAAGCACTGCATGGCCGATTTCCCCCATGGTGGACAGGGCCTTGAATTGTGTGCCCAACCGGCCGGACATGGCGTTGAACGATGCTGCCAGATCCTCGAACTCGTCGCCGCTTGTTACGGTAACCCGGCTGTCAAATTCTCCTCTGGCTATCCGCTCGGTTCCCTGCTTCAACTTTTCCAGCGGGACAAGACTCCTTCGTATGTGCACAGTGCTCAGGAGCAATACAACCCACAGGGACAAGAGAACCACCAGGGGAAACGTCTTTGTAAAGTCTGCCATGGGTGCAAGCACGTCGGCCTCAGACTGGCTCAACACTATTGTCCACTCCGGGGTGAGAAATTGCCACTTCATGAAGACCTTCCAGTAACTTGCCAGGCATTCGGTTCCTTCGTGTGTCCATTTGAAGTGGCGCGAACCAGAACTGGAGGTGTGGGCCGCTATCTGCCCCAGGAAGCTTGCCGGCACAGGCACCGAACTGAGGATCACGCTGTTGGAACTGTCCAGAACAAACAACTCGGTCATTGGAGGCAGCGCGCTGTCCTCGCCCACGCCATACAAATAGGTCGGGTTTATTTCTCCTACCAGAAACCCAGCCTCCGGGTTTTGTGCATCCAGCAACCTCATCATGAATATGCGCGACCACCGGTCCGAGCGACTCTGGGTCCACGAGACTGTCTTGCCACCACTGATGTGTTCCCTCTGGGCGGGACTTGACTCCGGCAGATCTCCAATACGCCCGAACAATGGACTGTGCCTGCCGGCGCGACTGACAAGGATCAAGGCCTTGAAGCGTTTTTCCAGCCGTTCGGTCGGGCCTTTGGCCAGTGTCTGGGTGATAAGGCCCAGGCCCGCTGGCAGACCGGATCCGACTACCTTCATCTCGTTTTCAAGAAAGAGCAGTCGTTCGTAGATAGCCATGCCCACTGCCTTGGTGGCCTGGTGAAGTCGTTTCTGGCTTTGTTCATTGAGTTGCCTTGTCACATGCGTGAAAGAAAGTACGGCCAGGACAGTGATGGGAAGCATGGCACAGCAGATGAAAAGCCCCAGGATTCGGCGTGCAACCTTGCTGCGGAGAAATGTTTGGTCAAATTTCATAATCTTGATTCGTATCAGAACTCTGAAACCAGCCCAAGGTATCCGCCGTCATTACACCGAACGACGTCATCTCGGCTGGCTTTGGCCGTAAAAGGTGCTTTGCTGTCGCCATCTTTGCCCTTGCTGTACAGGTCATAG
>SDBT01003038.1_pt1 | contig 29133 bp, 26 predicted proteins | sample 2277101 | NCBI WGS metagenome assembly SDBT01 (sample SAMN10404973, study PRJNA504765) | marine sediment metagenome | isolation source: marine sediment core GS10_PC15, 103 cmbsf | place: Arctic Ocean: Southern Knipovich Ridge | collected 2010
GCACGATCAACTCGGCATCGTCGAGAAGTTCGCCCCCCGCGCGGACCAGCCACCGGCTGAACAGGGCCACACCTTCTTGGCGGTCGCGATATTTGAAGCCGTGGATCAGATCGCGCATGGTCTCGGAATAGCGCGCCACGGCCCGGGCCCGGTCATAGACTGGCGGCGAGGCGATCGCCGCCGCCGAGAGCGACGGCTCGCCCGCATCGTAAGGCAGCGGAAGCCCTAGCCGCGCGCAGATGGGAGGCGCGATGAAATCGATGCGAGCGAAGCAATCCCCGCAGAGAAGTCCGTGGTTGGAAATGCGCGACCAGCACGCGATGCACACCGGCGGCAGCAACAGGCTCGCCGCAGCACCCAGCACCGACCGCCAGGCGGGCGCCGCACGCTCTAAACCCATTTCTGTCTCGCTGACAGGCATGGGACATATGATACAGCAGCAATGGGCCGTCCTAGAAGCAAAGAGACCAGACCCCAGGACGCTGGGCTTTAGGGTAACGGCATGACCGACGACCACCTGCTGTTCGACCGAGCCCTGCTACGCAAGCGCCGCGCCCGCTTCGCCCACGAGGTCGGCGCACGCGAATTTCTCATCGCTTATGTGGCGCGCGAGATCGCCGAGCGCATCGAAATCATGCTCAGGAAGTTTCCCCTGGCGCTCGACCTCGGCGCCTATCACGGCCTGCTTGGCCGCAGGGTCGCCGACCTGAAATCTGTCGGCGAGATGGTCTACGCCGAGAGCGTGCTTGCCTATGCCGAGCTTTGCCCTCGGCCGGCGCTCGTTTGTGACGAGGACCTGCTGCCTTTCAAAGATGGGAGCTTCAATCTCATCGTCTCGGGGCTCGCCCTTCATCGCGTCAACGACCTCCCCGGCGCGCTCGTCCAGATCAGGCGGGCGCTGAAGCCCGACGGCCTGTTCATGGCCGCGGCGCTCGGTGGCCGCGCACTCTTCGAACTGCGTGAGGCTCTGATCGAGGCGGAAGGCGAAGTGACGGGCGGCGCCTCTCCCCGCGTCTCACCATTCGGCGATGTCCGGGAATATGGCGCGCTGCTCCAACGTGTGGGCTTCGCCCTGCCGGTGGCGGACATCGAAACGCTGGAGGTGGTTTATCCCTCGCCACGCGAATTGATGCGCGAGGTGCGCGCGCTTGGCGGCGGCAACGTGCTCATGGCCCGCAGCAAGGCGCCGTTGTCCCGGCGCACGCTGGAACGCGCCGAGGCGATCTATCGCGAACGCCACGGAACGCCGGACGGCAAAGTGACCGCCACGTTCGAGTTCGTGTTCGTGAGCGGATGGGCGCCCGACGCCAGCCAGCAAAAACCGCTCAAGCCCGGCAGCGCCGTGCAACGGCTTGCCGACGCGTTGCACACTAAAGAGCAATCGGCCGGCGACAAGGCGTCGTTCCCGACAGCTCCGTCGAAGCCAAAATCAGAATGAGTGAAAAAGAGAGCTAGCCGTTGAAGGCGGAGATCACGCGCCCGTAGAGGGTGACTGCACTGTTCAACACCGTGACACCGACGAGGACGCCTGCGCCGATAAGAGCGCCCGCCACGATATATTCGATGGCCGCCGAGCCGGAGCAATTCGACGTGAAGCGCCGCGCCGCGTGGCGTGTCTTGCGAACCGCATCCGTCGTCGTCATGGCGTTTCCTGTGACAATTTTAGCAGGCCGGGCAGCATGTGTTTAAGGGGCTCGTCGGCGGGCGGCATGGCATAGGCGGAAAGTGCCTTTGGGCTAACCCAGGCAATCCCCTGTCCTTCATTCGCGGCCATGTGGCCCTGCCAGTGGCGGCAGACATAGACCGGCATGAGGAGATGAAACTCAGGATAACCATGGCTGGCAAAGGTTAAGGGAGTAAGTCGGGGAAGCGCGACATCAATGCCGAGTTCTTCCTTCAGCTCCCGGACCAGCGCTTCCTCGGGCGTCTCGCCCGGCTCGACCTTGCCGCCGGGAAACTCCCAGAGGCCGGCGAGCGGTTTGCCTTCCGGCCGCCTTGTGATCAGCACCTGCCCCTGGCCATCGACCAAAACGCAAGCCGCCACGAGGACGAGCTTAAGTCTGGGCGCGTTCGGGCTCACGAGGGTTCAGGACCGGTAGTCGGCGTTGATGGAAATATAGTCCTTGGTGAGATCGCAGGTCCAAATGGTGGCCGACCCGTCGCCAACGCCCACGTCCACGGAAATCTCGATCTCTTGGCGCTTCATATATTCGGCGCCGTCTTCCTCGCGATAGCCGGGCGCCATTTCGCCGTTCTTGGCCACCTCGATCCCGCCGAAACTGATGGCGAGCTTATCGCGGTCCGCCGCTTCACCCGCCTTACCCACAGCCATGACGACCCGGCCCCAATTGGCGTCCTCGCCGGCGATGGCCGTCTTCACCAGCGGCGAGTTGGCGATCGACTTGGCGATAACGCGCGCGGCATCTTTCGTCTCGGCGCCGGTGACGGTCACGGCGACAAATTTCGATAAGCCCTCGCCATCCTTGACGATCTGGTGAGCGAGGTCGGTCATCACCTCAAGCAGGCACGCGCGGAAGCTGTCGAGACGCGGGTCGTCACCGCGCGCGATACGCGGAGCACCGCGTTGCATCGACGCGCCGGTAGCAAAGAGCAGCGCCGTATCACTGGTGGAGGTGTCGCTGTCGACGGTGATGGCGTTGAAGCTGTCCGTCACCAGCGGCGCCATGACCTCATGCAGGGCGGCGGGCTCGATGGCCGCATCGGTGAACAGAAACGCCAACATGGTCGCCATGTCCGGCGCGATCATGCCAGCGCCCTTGGCGATCCCGTTGATGGTGATTTCGACCCCGTCGATCTCGCATTTGCGCGTGGCGAGTTTCGGGTAGGTGTCGGTGGTCATGATCGCCCGCGCCGCCGCCTCATAGGCACCCGGTTCGGCGTCACGGGCGAGATCGCTTAGCAGCCCGACAAACTTGGCAGGGTCCAGCGGCTCGCCGATCACGCCGGTGGAGGCGATATAGACGTCGGCCTCCAGGCACTCCGCAACCTCCGCCGCGACATAGGCCGTGCGCTTCACGGCCTCGCGGCCGCGAAGGCCCGTGAAGGCGTTGGCATTGCCGGAATTGACCACGAGTGCGCGCGCCATGCCGTGCTTGAGATGGGCGCGGCACCATTCGACCGCCGCCGACGCGGTCTTCGAGCGGGTCAGCACGCCCGCGACCGTGGTCGCCGGCTCGAACAACGCCAACAGCAAATCCGTGCGGCCGGGATAGCGGATGCCCGCCGCGCAAGCGGCAATGCGCACCCCGCCGATGCCCGGCAGCTCGGCTAGAAGCTGTGGCGCGAAAGGCGAGATCTTAGCCAAGGCTCCTCGCGGATGGCTTAGTGATCCTCGTCGTCCTCTTCGTCTTTCAGAGGCGGGGCCTCGCCGCGAAGCGCCGCATCCTCCATGGACCGTTTAATGTCGGGATCGACGATCTCGATTTTGGCCGCATCGCGCAAGCCGGTCACCACCGACTGTGCCTTCTGCTGCACGAGCTGGGCCATGATGGCTGCCTTGACCTTATCGAAGCCCGGCACTTCTTGGTCGCGCTTTTCCTCGACCTTGATGATGTGCCAGCCGAATTGGGTTTCCACCGGCTCGGAAACCTCGCCGATATCCAGCGCGAAGGCCACCTCCTCGAACGGCTTCAGCATCTGACCGCGTGTGAAGAAGCCAAGATCGCCGCCCTCGGCATTGGTGTCTTTCGACTTCTCCTTGGCCAACGCGGCGAAGTCCTCGCCCTTTTTAAGCCGCTCCGCGACGTCCTTAGCCTCGTCTTCGGTGACCACGAGGATGTGCCTGGCATGCACCTCTTGCTCAGGCTTCACGCTGGCCATCTTCTCGTCGTAGATCTTCTTGGCGTCCGCCTCGGACACGCCGCCGGTGATGCTCTTGTCGAAATAGGCATCCCGCAGCGCGCGGCGCGCGTGATATTTGACCCGGGCTTTGAAGGTGTCGGCGTCGTTCAGCTTTTCCTTCTCGGCGGCCGCCGCCATCAGCTCATTCTCGATGACATATTGTAGAAGCACGCGCCTGCGGTCCGACGGCCGGTAATTGCCGAGCCGGGGCCCTACCTCGGACGCCGCAAAATCGAGATCCGATTGCACGATCTCGACACCGTCGATGCGCGCCACGACCGGCTCGTCGGCGGCAGCGGGCGATGACACAAGAGCGATGGTGGCCGCAAAAAGCAGCGAAGCTGACCAAGTTTTCACAGGATTGGATCCTCGTCTTTTGCTCGCCGACTGCGCTCCGAATGAAGGCTGGCTGAGCAGGTTTGGGCATTTCCCTCTGGGCCTTGTTTAGCGTTGGGCCCGCTCATTGCCAAGCGCCAGAATTGACCGCTGGTTTATAATTCGATATTTCTGGAGTTATGGATATATCGAATGCCGTAGGCTCGTTGGGGGCGTTGGCCCAAGAAAGCCGGCTCAAAGTCTTCCGCCTGCTCGTCCGCGCGGGAAAAGACGGCATGGCGGCGGGGGATATTGCCCGCACGCTTGCCGTGCCGCCGAACACAATGTCATCGCAACTTGCCATTCTTTTTCGGGCCAATTTGGTCAGCACGAAACGGCAAGGCCGCTCGGTGATCTATGCCGTGAACCTGGACGGAACCCGGGCGCTGCTGTCCTTCCTGGTCGAGGATTGCTGCCAAGGCGAACCCGCGCTCTGCGCGCCAGTGATTGAATCCACGCTCGCGTCCTGCAGTGCCTCGTCATAGGAGACGCATCTAAAATGGCCGCCGATCGCCCCGACGCCCTCAATGTCCTCTTTCTCTGCACCGGCAACTCGGCGCGCTCGATTTTGGCCGAGAGCATCCTGAACCGCGAAGGAAAGGGCCGCTTTCGGGGCTATAGCGCCGGCAGCATGCCCACCGGCAAGGTCAATCCGCTCGCCCTCAACCTCTTGCGCAAGCTGAACTACGACGTCTCGGAGCTGCGTTCGAAATCGTGGGACGAGTTCGCTCTTGCCGGCGCGCCCAAGCTCGATTTCGTGTTCACCGTCTGTGGCAATGCGGCGGGCGAGGTCTGCCCCATCTGGCGGGGACAACCCCTGACCGCCCATTGGGGCCTGCCCGACCCGGCGGCGGTCACGGGCGGCGAGGCGGAACGCGCCTTCGCCTTCGACGACACCTATCGCATGCTCAATCAGCGCATTTCGATCTTCGTCAATCTGCCGCTCGCCAGCCTGAACCGGCTGTCGCTCCAAAAGCATTTGGACGAGATTGGGCAGTCCGGCGCCAGGGCCTCCAACGAGCCTGATTAGGCCTTCGAATCTGCCACGCCGTCGCGTTGACAAGGGTAAGGGCGCCTCTTATGTCTCAACCGCTGTTCTCCAGCGTTTTTCGTCATTTTCCTAGGGTTTGACGAGGACCGGCGGGGAAATTCGCGCTTCAGCCACCAACGCTGGCTAAAGGGCTTTCATCGCAAAGCTCATAGGTCCGGCTCTCGCCACAAAAGGCTAACTATCCATGCTGTCCTTTGGCACCATCGCCACCAAGGTCTTCGGCTCCGCCAACGACCGCAAGCTCAAGCCCTACGCGAGCAAAGTCGCCGCCATCAACGCGTTGGAGCCTGAAGTCGCCGCGCTGTCCGACGAGGCCCTGCGCGCCCGCACCGGCGAATTCCGCAAGCGGCTTGCCGCGGGTGAATCTCTCGACGATCTTCTGCCGGAGGCCTTCGCCACGGTGCGCGAGGCCGCCAAGCGCACGCTCGGCCAACGCCATTTCGATGTCCAGCTCATCGGCGGCATGGTTCTGCACGAAAACAGCATCGCCGAAATGAAGACCGGCGAGGGCAAGACGCTGGTCGCCACCTTGCCTGTCTATCTCAACGCGCTCACCGAGCGCGGCGTGCACGTCGTCACCGTCAACGACTATCTCGCCAAACGTGACGCCAACTGGATGGGCCAGATCTACGAATTTCTCGGGCTCACCTTCGGCTGCATCGAGCACGATCTCACCGACGAGCAGCGCAAAGACCAATATTCCCGCGACGTGGTCTACGGCACGAACAACGAGTTCGGCTTCGACTATCTACGCGACAACATGAAATATTCCGAAACGGAGATGGTGCAGCGCGGCCACTACTACGCCATCGTCGACGAGGTGGACTCCATCCTCATCGACGAAGCGCGTACGCCGCTGATCATCTCGGGCCCTCTCGACGACCGCTCGGACTTTTACTCCACCATCGACGTGTTCATTCCCGAGCTGGTGGCCGAAGACTTCGAGCTCGACGAGAAAACCCGCAACATCACCCTCACCGAAATCGGCAACGAGCATGTCGAGAAGCTTCTGACCGACGCCGGCTTGCTTGAGGGTGAGTCGCTCTACGATGTGGAGAATGTCAGCGTCGTCCACCACGTGCAGCAGGCGTTGCGGGCCCACAAAGTGTTCCTGCGCGACCGCGACTACATCGTGAAGGACGACGAGGTGGTCATCATCGACGAGTTCACCGGACGCATGATGTCCGGCCGCCGCTTTTCCGAAGGGCTGCATCAGGCGCTCGAGGCCAAGGAACATGTGACCATCCAGCCCGAGAACCAGACGCTGGCCACCGTCACCTTCCAAAACTATTTCCGTCTCTACGAGAAGCTCGCCGGCATGACCGGCACGGCCGCCACCGAGGCCGACGAGTTCATGGACATTTACAACCTCGACGTCATCGAGGTTCCGACCAACGCCGACATGATCCGCGAGGACGAGGACGACGAGGTCTATCGCTCCGCGAAAGAGAAATACCGGGCGGTCATCGAGCTCATCAAGGACGCCCAGAAGCGCGGTCAGCCCATGCTGGTCGGCACGACATCCATTGAAAAGTCGGAGACCCTGGCGGAGCTGCTCAAGCAGGACAAGGTTCCGCACAAAGTGCTGAACGCCCGCTATCACGAGCAGGAGGCGCATATCATCGCCCAGGCTGGCGTTCCCGGCTCCATCACCATCGCCACCAACATGGCGGGCCGTGGCACCGACATTCAGCTCGGCGGCAATCTCGACATGCTGCTCGACGACTGGCTCGCCGGACAAAAAGACAAAGGCAAGGAGCCGAGCGCCGAACAGGTGGAAAAGCAGCGCGAGGTGATCGCCGCTGACGTTGCCAAGAAGAAGCGCCAGGCGCTAGACGCCGGCGGCCTCTACGTGGTCGGCACCGAGCGCCACGAGAGCCGGCGCATCGACAATCAGCTGCGTGGCCGCTCCGGCCGCCAAGGCGACCCGGGCCGCTCGCGCTTCTTTCTCTCGCTTGATGACGATCTCATGCGCATTTTCGGCTCCGAGCGCATGGACGGCATGCTCAAGGCGCTGGGGCTGAAAGAGGACGAGGCCATCGTCCATCCTTGGATCAACAAGGCGCTGGAGAAGGCGCAAGCGAAAGTCGAAGCCCGCAATTTCGACATGCGCAAGAATTTGCTCAAATACGACAACGTGATGAACGATCAGCGCAAGGCGATCTTCGAGCAACGCCGCGAGCTTCTCGCCGAAACAGATCTCACCGAGACCATCACCGAAATGCGCCGCCATGTGGTCGACGACATGGTTGCCGAGAACATTCCCGAGAAGTCCTACGCCGACCAGTGGAACATCAAGGCACTGACGGAGTCGGTCCAAAATGTCTTCGATGTCGAGCTACCGATCGCCGATTGGGCGGCGGAGGAAGGCGTCGGCGAAGCTGAGATCCACGAACGTCTGATCAAGGCCACCGATGAGAAGGCCGCGCAGAAGGCCGCCGAGGTTGGTCCGCAAGTCATGCGCCAGGTTGAGCGCGGCGTGCTGTTGCAGACCCTCGATGGGCTATGGCGCGAGCATCTCGTGACGCTTGAGCACCTGCGCCAAGTCGTCGGCCTGCGCGGCTATGGCCAGCGCGACCCCTTAAACGAGTACAAGGGCGAAAGCTTCACCCTGTTCGAGCAGATGCTCACGCGCCTGCGCCAGGCCGTGGCCGGACAGCTCATGCATATCGAACTCACCAAACAGGATGAGGTGCCGCCGCTCGACGGAGCCGAACTGCCGCCCATGGAAGCGCATCACATCGATCCGCTCACCGGAGAGGATGAGTTCGCCGCCGACGGACAGGTCAGCAATGGTACCGGCGCGGCCAAGCCGGCGCGCACGCGCAAAACCTCGGTGGCCGTGGACCCCGCCGATCCCTCGACATGGGGCAAGGTCAAACGCAATGCGCTGTGTCCCTGCGGGTCGGGCAAGAAATTCAAGCATTGCCACGGCACCTACTAGCTAAGCCGCCACTCCCGCACTAAGGCCGAAGGACCACCTTAAAAGCGCCGCTTGCTTGCGGGGCCCGCTCTCATGTGGGAATTGGAAGGGGGCCGTTCGGGCTCTTTCGTTCGCATGCAGGGGGGCTCCACACACCATGACGCTCGACCAGGCGCTCGCCTTCGCCATCATCATCGGCATGATGGTGCTCTTCATCTGGGGACGCCTGCGCTACGACCTCGTCGCGCTATTGGCCCTGCTGGCCGCCATCGCCACCGGCGTCGTCCCACCTGAAAAGGCGTTCTCGGGCTTCAGCGACGACATCGTCATCATCGTCGCCAGCGCGCTTTTGGTCAGCGCCGCCGTGGGACGCTCGGGCGTGATCGAGCGGGTCGTGCGGATGCTCGGCCCCTACCTCACCAACACCTTCCGGCAGGTCTTTGCCCTGGTTGGTTCCGTCACGATCCTCTCGGGCTTCGTCAAGAATATTGGCGCCCTGGCCATGCTGATGCCCGTCACCTTTCAGTTTGCCCGGCGCACCGGCACCTCGCCCTCGTCTCTGCTGATGCCCATGTCGTTCGGCGCCCTGCTCGGCGGCATCGTCACGCTGATCGGCACCTCGCCAAACATCATCGTGTCGCGCGTGCGCGAACAGATCATAGGTGAGCCCTTCACCATGTTCGACTTCGCGCCGGTCGGCGCCTCGCTCGCTTTTCTCGGCTTTATATTTCTGATCTTCGGCTGGCGCCTCCTGCCCAAGGACCGCAAGGGAGCCGTCTCCATGGATGCCGCCTTCAATCTCTCCGGCTACACCACCGAGGTCACGGTGCCGAAAAGCTCGCCCGCGGCGGACATCACCGTGAAGGCGCTTGAAGATCTCGGCGAAGGCGACATCGAGGTCATCACGCTGATCAGGGGCACCAAGCGGCGCCACGAGCCCAACGGCAACGTGGTCATCAAGGCCGACGATATTCTTATTCTGCGTGGCGAGCCTTCGGCGCTCGAACGCATCGTCGCGCTGGAGAAGCTGACGCTGATCCGCGACGAGGACACCAAGGAGGTCGACACTCCCACCGACGAGACCGGCATCATGGAGGCCGTCATCACGCCGGACTCCGAGTTGATTGGCTCCTCCGCCGGCGAACTCAAATTGTTCGACCGCCACGGCCTCAACCTGCTCGCCGTGAGCCGGACCGGGCGGCGCATTTCCAATCGCTTGCGCTCGGTGAAGCTTCGCGCCGGTGATGTGATCGTGATTCAAGGCAATCTCAGTGCGATGCCCGAGACCCTCGGCGAACTACATTGCCTGCCGCTGGCCGAGCGTGACTTACGCATTGGCAGACAGGGGAGCATGATTCCGCTGGCCGTCCTCGCCGTAGCCATGGGACTCGTTGCCTTCAATCTCGTCCCCGTGGCCATCGCCTTCTTTGGCGCCGCCGTGGTCCTGCTGCTGACCCGCTCGCTGTCCTTGCGCGAGGCCTATGACGCCATCGAATGGCCGATCCTGATTTTGCTTGGCGCGCTGATCCCGGTGAGTGACGCGCTGCGCACCACCGGCGGCACCGACCTCATCGCCGCCTGGCTGTCGGACACAGCCTCCGCACTGCCCGCCGCCGGCGCGCTGGCGCTGTTGATTGTCGTCGCCATGGCGGTGACGCCCTTCCTCAACAACGCGGCGACCGTGCTTGTTATGGCGCCCATCGCGGCGACCTTCGCCAGCAATCTCAGCTACAACCCCGACCCCTTCCTGATGGCGGTGGCGATCGGGGCGGCGTGCGACTTCCTCACGCCCATCGGGCATCAGTGCAACACGCTGGTGATGGGACCTGGCGGCTATCGCTTTGGCGATTATTGGCGGCTCGGCCTGCCGCTATCGGTCATCGTGATCATGGCCGGCACGCCACTCATTCTATTTTTCTGGCCGCTTTAGCGGCTCAGGAATTGCCGGGCGTCACGGACGGGCAGCGTTCCTCGATGGGGCTGGCGATTGTCCCCGCAGCTCCCGGCTCGAACACGTAACGGCCCTCGCACACACTGACCACCGGCGGCACAAGATCCCTCTCGAACAGGTCGGAGCCTGTTTTCAGGGTTTCCCAAAAGCCGCTCCATTTGTCGCCTTGGTGAAGCCGGACATTGCGGTCGGTCATGCGGAACGGGAAGGCATGCACCGGAATGCGCTTCTGACCATTGTCGAGCGCCGCGGTGACGAAGCGCCAAACCTCGTCCACCACGCCATCGGTCACGGCATAACAGCCGATGGACGCGCAGCCGCCGTGCACCATGAGAAAGGAGCCGGTGCGCCCCTTGCCGCGGTCGTAGAGATTGGGAAAGCCGAGATTGAACGACAGATGCATACGGCTATTTGGATTAAGCGCGTCTTTGCTCACCGTGTAGAAGCCCTCCGGCGCTTGCCGGTCGCCCTCTTTCAGCTTCGGCCCTAAGCGCCCCGACCACATGCAGATCGGGTAAGTGGCGAAGCGCTCGAAGCGCCCGTTCTTCTCAGTCCAAACTTCCAGCTCGGACTCTAACTTGTAGATGCGGATGTAAATTGGTGTGCCGGGTTGAACGCCCGCCGCCCGCAGCCGTGCATCGAACTGGGCGAGGTCTGGCGTACCGGCCAGAGGCTTGCCTGCGCGATGACGTGCCTGGTGCTCCGCCCGGTCCAGATTGACGTAGACGCGGTCGATGAGCTGCCGCCCATAGGGCGTGAGCAGGAAATACGCGGCGCCAGCCAGCGCCACGACGACAATAGAGACGAGAAGATGCCGCAACATTGCCGATCAATTGCCTGACGGAAGAGGCCAGAATGAGGAGTGCAGCAGCGCTACTTTTTCTTCTTTTTCTTAGCGCTCGGCTTGATGCTCGGCGTCGCCGGGCCGAGCGTCATCGCGCGGTAGACCGGCGTGATCGTCCCGAAGCTCAACCCCATGACACTGCCAAGCGGCTTGGCGAGGGAGGCATGGGACATGGTCTTTTTCTGCTTCGACGGCTTGAACGCCACCACCGGCAATTTCTTGTATTTGGGGCAAGTCGCCGTCGCGCGCGGTCTCGCACCGTCGATGAAAGAGGCGTTGATGAGATAGCGCTTCTCACACACCGCAACACTCGGCGGCAGCCGCGTCTTCTCGAAATAGTCGTAGCCTTCTTTCAGATTCTTCCAGAAATCGTACCACTCGTCCTTCTTGTGCAAGGCCAGATTGGAGGCGGTCATGCGGAAGGGATAGGCCTGAACCTGGAATGACGCTTGGCCCGAGGCCAAGGCCTCGCGCGCCAGGATGTAGATCTCCTCGACCACCGCATCGGTCATGGCGTAACAGCCCGCCGAAGTGCAATCGCCATGCACCATCAGATTGGCGCCCGTGCGGCCATAAGCACGGTCGTATTTGTTGGGATAGCCCATGTCGAAGGCGAGGTGATATTTGCTGCGCGGATTCATCAGGCCCTCATGGACCAGGTAGAATCCCTCCGGCGCTTGCCGATCGCCCTGCTTCTGCTTGGGCCCGATCTTCCCGGAATAGGCGCAGATCGGATAGGTCTTGAAGTGATAGTAGTGCCCGTCGTCCTTCTGCTTCCACAGCTCGAGTTCGGACTCGGCCTTGAAGATGCGCATGAGGACGGGCTGGTCCTCGGTCATCCCCTTCTCGGCGAGCAAAGCGCGCGTCTGGGGCGACAGCGGCTTCATGTAAGGCGGCGAGAATTGGCCACAGCCACCAAGCGCGGCGGTAACAACCACCACGCTCACCGCGATCACGGCCGTGAAAATTCTCGAACGAAGCATACGCAGTGCCCCTCGCGCACCTCGGCCAAGATCAAGTTTATGGGTTAAGGCGACGTTAGCGCGACCATCGCGCCAAGCCGCCAGCGTCCCCGATTTTGGCCGGTCATTATAGGCTTGCTGGAGTCCGGGATGGACTAAAAAAATGGCGCTTTTTGGGGCGGCAGGTGCGCTTAGCTGGCCCGCCCCATGGCCAGGAATTTTTCGCGCCTTTCCTTGCGAATCTCGTCCGGGGAAAGATTGTCATACTCGGCCAGGGCCTGAACGATCACGTCGCCCGCGGCCCGCACTACGCCAACCCCGTCCCGATGGGCTCCGCCCACTGGCTCCTCGATAATTCCATCGATAATTCCGAGCCTTAGCAGGTCTTGAGCGGTGATTTTCATATTGGTGGCGGCGTCGATGGCCCGGGAGGAATCGCGCCACAGGATCGAGGCCGCGGCTTCGGGCGAGGCCACCGTGTAGATTGAATGTTCTAGCATATACAGTCGGTTAGCCGTCGCGATAGCCACCGCCCCGCCGGAGCCGCCTTCGCCGATAACGACCGACACGATGGGCACGCGAAGACCTATGCAACAGTCGGTGGACCGGGCGATCGCTTCGGCCTGCCCCCGCTCCTCGGCGCCAATGCCGGGATAGGCGCCAGCCGTATCGATAAGGCTAACCACGGGCAGCGAGAACCGATCGGCCATTTCCATCAGGCGCACGGCCTTGCGGTAGCCCTCGGGCCGGGCCATGCCGAAATTATGCTTGATGCGGGCTTCGGTGTCCGAGCCCTTCTCGTGGCCGAGGACCATGACCGAACGGCCTGAAATCCGTCCGATGCCGCCGATAATCGCTTCGTCCTCGCCAAATTGGCGGTCGCCCGCGAGCGGCGTGAAGTCGCTCACCAGCTCGGCGATATAATGCCGGAAATGCGGACGCTCCGGGTGGCGGGCGACTTGCGTCTTCTGCCACGGCGTCAGGTCGGCATAGGTCTCCTTGAGCGCATCCCGCGCCTTCTCCTCAAGCCCCGTCAGCTCTTCCTCGATCGGAGCGGAGCTTTGCCCGAGGGCTTTTAGCTCGGCAATGCGGCTCTCAAGCTCTGCGACCGGCTTTTCAAAATCGAGATAGGTACGCATGCGACTTGGCTAAACCCCTTGGAGAACCCCGTTTTTCCCGGCGGGCATCCTTGACACAGAAATAGAAGCTACGGGAGTTCGGTTTAAGTGGCCTTGCAACGATACCCTGTCAACTGGTGGCCTGCCCGCAAGCTTGCGGAAAGCCTAGTCCCTCTTCGTTAAATGAGCCTGAGCCAGAGGGTGATGCTCCTCCACCAGCCGGCGCAAGCGCTCCTCGATGACATGGGTGTAGATCTGCGTGGTCGAGATGTCCGCATGGCCGAGAAGCTGCTGGACCGTGCGCAAATCCGCGCCCCCTTCCAGTAAATGGCTGGCGAAGGCATGGCGCAGCACGTGCGGCGAGACCCGGGCGGGATCGAGACCGGCGGCACCCGCCAGCACCTTCAACTCCTGACCAAAACGCTGGCGGGTCAGGTGCTGGGCGCCATTGCCCGTGGGAAACAGCCAGGGCGAGCGCCTACCACTCTTCGCGCTCCCCTCAGCCTCGGCCTCCTTCAAGCTCGCGATATGAGCCCGAAGCGCAGCGCGCGCCGCATCGTTGAGCGGCACCAGCCGTTCGCGCCCGCCTTTGCCCTTGATAGTCAGCACAAGATCGTCGGCGGCGAGCACGTTGCGGGGCAGCGCGATCAGCTCCGACACCCGCAGACCCGAGGCGTAAAGCGTCTCGAGCAAGGCATAGAGCCGAAGGGCCCGGCGTTGCCCGCCACCCTCCGCAGAGGCGCTGCAAGCCTGCTTCGCCGTATCCATCAAGGTCTCGACTTCGGCCAGCGAGAGGATCTTGGGCAATGGCCGGCCAAGCTTCGGGCTGTCGATGGCCGACGATGGGTCGTCGTTGCGCAAACCCTCGCTTAGGAGAAAGCGAAAGAACTGCCGGATGGCGGAGAGCTTCCGGGCCCGAGACGAGGCCGCCAAGCCCTGGCGCGCTAGCACCACAAGATAGGCGCGCACATGATCGGCGGACGCATCGCGCACGCCCGATCCTTTGGCGGCGAGAAAAGCCAGAAAGCCGGAGACGTCGCGGGTATAGGCGTCGATCGTGTGCGGGGTCGCCCCGCGCTCGGCCATGAGCATGTCGAGAAACAGCGCAAGCTCCGAAGAACCTTCTCCCTTGGAAGAGCCTTCTCTCTTCGAGGCACCTTTGGATGAGCTTTTTGCCGCGCCCAAGACCTCAAGCCTTTCCGTGGAGCAAAGCCAAGACCGCCTGCGACCTTAACCTATGGCGCGCGATCGCTTGGGGACGTGGACGACGTGCCTTCATTAGGGTCCGTTGCACCAAGCTCCTCGAAGGGGATGGCCTTGACGTTGCGCAGAGCTTTGGAAATCTCCTTGGGCTCCGGCTGAAAGTATTCGGCGAGCGCATAAAGGCTTCCAGCGACGACACCGCCGATGGTCCCTAAGACCAGAAGGAAACGAAACAGTGTTGGCATGAGGCGCTCGTATTCCTAACTATCCACTCGTCCCGAACAGGCCGGTATTATGGCCCAAAACCACTGGGCGCCTTAACCCCTAATACTCGCATCATGGACGATTCGACACGGTCCTGTCAGCATGGGAGAAATATGGCCCTCCCCATCGAAGATGATCCAACGCTTGTCTGACCATCACAAAGACGACCGAGCCAAACGCTTGGCCCAAATCCGCGAGGCCCTGGGCGCACGCTCAATCGTGCTGATCGGCCTGATGGGCGCCGGCAAGACCGCGGTCGGCCGGCGGCTCGCAAGCCGGCTCGGCCTGCCGTTTCTCGACGCCGATGGCGAAATCGAGCAAGCTGCGGGACAGAGCATCAAGGAGATCTTCGCCGAGCATGGCGAAGCCTATTTCCGCGAGGGCGAGCGGAAGGTCATCACCCGCCTCTTGGAGAGCGGACCCCAAGTGCTTGCCACCGGCGGCGGTGCCTATATGAACCCGGAGACGCGTGACGCGATCAAGGCCCTTGGGCTTTCGATCTGGCTCAAGGCCAGTCTGCGCATTCTGTTGAAACGGGTGCAGCGCCGCGACCACCGACCCTTGCTGGCCAACGCCGACCCCGAGACCGTGATGCGGAAGCTGATGGCTGAGCGCGATCCCGTCTATGCCGAGGCCGACATCACCGTGAAGAGCCGCGACCTGCCCCTTGACGTCATTGTCGGCGCCGTGACCGACGCGCTCGCCGTCAAGCTCGGATGTTCCGGCAGAACCAACCGCGGCGCATCCGCCGCCAGCCAAAGAAGGGCGCGATAATGCGCGACGACGCGAGCTCAACCCCCACCAGCGGGAGCGAGACAACGATCCCAGTGGCCCTTCCCGGACGGGCCTACGACATCGTCATCGGCGAGGATCTTATCGCCTCGGCGGGCGAACGCCTGGCCGCCAAATTGCCGGGCGCGCGCTTTGTCGTGGTCAGCGACACCAATGTCGCTCCCTTGCATCTCGGTCCGCTCAAAGCGGGCCTTGAGCAACACGGGGCGTTCCTCGGAGCGGCCGTGGTGGCGCCGGGCGAAGCGAGCAAGGGCTTTCCCGTGCTGGCGAAGCTTTGCGAGACCCTGCTCGACCTTGGCGTCGAGCGCGGCGATTGCGTCATCGCCTTTGGCGGCGGCGTGGTGGGCGACCTCGCCGGGTTCGCCGCGTCCATCCTGCGGCGCGGCGTGCGCGTGGTGCAAATCCCGACCAGTCTTCTCGCCCAGGTGGACTCCTCCATCGGTGGCAAGACCGGAATCGACACCAAACAAGGCAAGAACCTCGTCGGCACGTTTCATCAGCCGAGCCTCGTGCTCGCCGATATCTCGGTGCTTTCGACGCTGGTCGAGAGAGAGCTCCGCGCCGGTTACGCCGAAGTGGCGAAATACGGGCTCCTCGGCGATGCGCCATTCTTCGCCTGGCTCGAACAGAATTGGCAGGACGTGTTCTCCGGCCAAGACGGGAAGCGCCGCCACGCGGTAGAGACGAGCGCCCACGCCAAGGCCGAGATCGTTGTGGCCGACGAGCTCGAGAAAAGCGGCAAGCGCGCGCTCCTCAATCTCGGCCACACATTCGGCCATGCGCTGGAAGCCTTCGCCGGTTTCTCCGACCGGCTGCTGCACGGCGAAGCGATCGCCATCGGCATGCGCCTCGCTTTCACCTATTCCGTCGAGCGCGGGCTTTGCCCGGCCGAGGACGCCACCCGCGTCGAACGCCATTTCACCACCGTGGGGCTTCCCACCGAAATTGACGCCATTCCGGGCGACAAGCCGACGACAGGGGAAATGTTGCGGCTTATGGCCCATGACAAGAAGGTGAAAGGCGGCAAGCTGGCGCTGGTGCTCGCGCGCCGCATCGGTGAGGCCTTTGTCGAGGAAGACGTCGCCATGGAGCCCCTGACCGAGTTCCTGAAAAAGGAGTGCGCCGGCCGATGACCTTGAGCTTAGGCATCACGTTAGGCGCCATCGCCGGCCTCCTCATCGTGTCCGCCTTCTTCTCGGGCTCGGAAACGGCTCTGACGGCGGCTAGCCGTGCCCGCATGCTGGCGCTTGAGGAAGACGGCGTTAAGCGCGCGCGGCTCGTGAACAAACTGCTTGCCGCCCGCGAGCGTCTGATCGGCGCCATCCTGCTCGGCAACAATCTCTCCAATATTGCCGCCTCGGCCCTGGCCACCACGCTGTTCCTGTCGATCTTCGGCGAGGCGGGCGTGGCCTACGCAACGATCGTGATGACCGCCGTCGTCGTCGTGTTCGCCGAGGTGCTGCCCAAGACCTACGCCATCGTCCACGCCGACCGCATGGCGCTGGCCGTCGCGCCCCTCATCCGTTTCTTCGTGGCGATCTTCGCCCCCATCACCCGGGCCATGCAGTTTCTCGTGCGCCTCGTGTTCAAGCTGTTTGGCGCCGAGGTTAGCAAGGACACCGACGTGCTGGCGGCTCATGAAGAAATCAGGGGCACCATCGCGCTGCATCACAAAGAGGGCGGCGTGGTGAAGGTCACCCGCGACATGCTGGGCGGCGTGCTCGACCTGCGCGAGCTCACCGTGTCGGACATCATGGTGCACCGGACCAATATGGACGCCATCGACGCGGATCTTTCGCCCGGTGAGATTGTCGACGCGGCGTTGAAGAGCACGCGCACGCGGCTGCCGCTATGGCGCGGCGAGCGTGAGGAGATCGTCGGCGTGCTTCATGCGCGGCCGCTTCTTCGGGCCTTGCGCGATTCCCGTGGCGACGTCAGCAAGATCGACATCATGGCGCTGGCCACGCCGCCTTGGTTCGTGCCTGAAACCACGACGCTGAAGGATCAGCTCAACGCGTTTCTCAAGCGCAAAGCCCATTTCGCCATCGTCGTCGACGAGTATGGCGAGGTCATGGGGCTGCTCACCCTGGAAGACATCATCGAGGAGATCGTCGGCGACATCACTGACGAGACCGATATCGCCGCGGCGATGGCCAAGCCGCAAGCCGACGGGTCGCTGATCGTCGACGGGCTCGCGCCCATCCGCGACGTGAACCGCCTGATGGAGTGGGACTTGCCCGACGAGGAAGCCACCACGGTGGCGGGCCTCGTCATTCACGAGGCGCGGACCATCCCCAATCCGGGCCAGTCTTTCACCTTCCATGATTTCCGCTTCGAGGTGCTGAAACGTCAGCGCAACCGCATCACGTCCTTGCACGTGACGCCGCTGGACAAGACGCCCCACGCTGAGGCGGAACCGAGCTCCACCTCATGAGGCCTTGTCATGAGGCCTTGTCACCCTCCGCCAGCGTCAACGCGCTGACGGCGAGGGCATGGATGCGGCCTGAAAGCTCCTCGGCCAGCACGGCGTTCACCATGCGGTGACGCTCCAGCCGCGACTTGCCGTCGAACGCCGCCGACACCACCTTAATGCTGAAATGGCTCTCGCCAGTGCCGGGAGAGCTGGCATGGCTGGTGTGAAGATGGGAGTCGTTCGTGACGTCGAGCGACACGGGCGCAAAGGCCTGCGTCAATTTTTCCCTGATCAAATTCTCAACACTCATGTTTCAAAACTCCCGAAAGGATGGGAAGAGCCGCGCCGGCGCATAACCGCTCATACTATCGCCTTTGTTATCGCCGAGCCATGCTTGTTGTATGCGATGCAGCTTCCCATAATGCCGATTCGATGAAACTTGATTCCAAATTCCTAGACGGCCTGCGCGTCAAGCCTGACAAGAACCGTCAGCGCGAAGACACCGGCCCTAAATGCGAGTGGGAAGGCTGCGACCAGCCTGGCGTCCACCCCGCACCGAAGGGCCGTGGGCAGGAAGGTCAGTACCACCGCTTCTGCGTTCGGCATGTGCGCGAGTACAACAAAAGCTACAACTATTTCTCAGGGCTGCCGGACGAGGACGTTGTCGAGCATCAGAAGAGCGCCGCCACGGGGCACCGTCCCACTTGGTTCGTGGGCGTGAATCCCTCCGCGCGTGGCGGCAAGAGCAAAAGCGGCGCGCGGCCGGTCAACGGCTTCGCTCAACCCTTCGCCGCCCAAGATCCCTACGGCCTGTTTGGACCGGCTGATGGCGACAAGTCCGCCAGCCCGCGACAGCGCCCCCTGAAGCGCCTCGAGCGCAAGGCGCTGCGCCAGCTCAGCCTCGACGGCACCGTCACCAAGACGGCCATCAAGGCGCGCTTCAAGGACTTGGTTAAGCTCCTCCATCCGGATCACAACAAGGGCGACCGCTCGTCCGAGGACAAGTTGCGCGAAGTGATCCAAGCCTATAATTATCTGAAGAAGGCAGGGCTTGCATAAGTCGCTGGGCGCCCCACTTGCAAAATCAATGCTTTGCCGCGCGCGAGCCCCTATTGAAACGCGACACATAGGCCTCCGATCATGACAACTGAAGCTGCTCACAGCGGTGACGGCCTGCCGGATATGATGGTATCCGCACGCCAGGTCTTCGGCATCGACTCCGACCTCGAAGTGCCGGCTTACGCGCAAACCAACGAGCACGTTCCCGATGTCGATCCCGATTACCTCTTCAACAAAGAGGTGACCCTCGCCGTCCTCGCCGGCTTCAAATATAACCGCCGCGTGATGATCCAGGGCTATCACGGCACCGGCAAGTCGACCCATATCGAGCAGGTCGCGGCCAGGCTCAATTGGCCGTGCATGCGGGTCAATCTCGACGGCCATGTGAGCCGCATCGATCTCATTGGCAAAGACGCCATCGTCATCAAGGACGGCATGCAGGTGACCGAGTTCCGCGAGGGCATTCTGCCTTACGCGCTCCAGTCCAACACCGCGTTGTGCTTCGACGAATACGACGCCGGCCGTCCCGACGTGATGTTCGTCATCCAGCGGGTGCTGGAGGTCTCCGGCAAGCTCACTTTGCTCGACCAGTCCAAGGTGATCCGGCCGCATCCGGCCTTCCGGTTGTTCTCCACTACCAACACGATCGGTCTCGGCGACACGAGCGGCCTCTATCACGGCACCCAGCAGATCAACCAGGGCCAGATGGATCGTTGGTCGATCGTCGTCACCCTCAACTATCTGCCCCACGACGACGAGGTGGCCATCGTCCTCGCCAAGGCCAAAGCGTGGAACACCGAGGAAGGCCGCAAGACCGTCTCCAACATGGTTCGCGTTGCCGAACTCACGCGGAACGCCTTCATGAATGGCGACCTCTCCACGGTGATGAGCCCGCGCACGGTGATCACCTGGGCCGAGAATGCCGATATCTTCGGCGATGTGGGCACCGCCTTCGCGCTGTCCTTCCTCAACAAATGCGATGAGCTGGAGCGCGGCCTGATCGCCGAGTTCTATCAGCGTTGTTTCGGCGAGGACTTGCCCCAATCGACGGCCAACGTGGCCCTGAGCTAATCCGATGATACCGACCAAACGGAAAGAGGCGCCCCTCGATCCGTTCAAGCGCGCCCTGACGATGACCACGCGGTCCATCGCCGCCGATGACACGCTCGAGGTGGTGTTCACCAATGAGCCCCCGGGGCTGGCCGGCAAGACCGCCCGGGTGCCCGAACCCTCCCGCGTCCCGACCAGAGACGAGATCGCCGTGATCCGTGGCCATGCCGACGCCGCGGCGCTTGTGGTGGCCTGCCGCGACGAAGACATCCACCGCAAGCTGGCGCCGTCCGGCGGCGATGCACGCGAGGTGTTCGAGGCGATCGAGCAGGCGCGCGTCGAGGCCATCGGCGCAAGGCGCATGGAAGGTGTCGCCGCCAATCTCAATGCCCGCACCGAACAGGCTTATGCGGGGAACCGCGTCACCGAAGAGACCAAACGCTCCGAGACGCCACTGCCCGACGCGCTGGCACTTCTCGTGCGCGAGCGCTTGAGTGGCATGCCGCCGCCGGCGAAGGCCCGCGCGCTCGTCAATCTCTGGCGTCCATGGATAGAGGACCGCGCCCGGGTTCTGCTCGACCGCATGCCGGACACGCTGTTCGACCAGGAGGCCTATGGCCGGCTGGCCCGCGAACTGCTCGCCAAGCTTAATCTCGCCGACCAGCTCGAACATGGCGAAGAGAACAGCGACGCCAGCAAAGACGGTGAGTCCGATCCCAATGCCGCCGACGATCAAGACGAGAACGCCGAGGGCCAAAACAACGCGGAGCTGGCGTCTGAGTCTCGCGCCGAACAGGACGATACGTCCGAAGAGACCATGGACAACCAGGAGGACGGCGCCACCGACCAGCTCGATCGCGACACGGAATCCGCCGATCAGCCGAGGCGCTCCGAGCCCTGGCGCCCCAACACTTCGGTGCTCGATGACCCCGAGGCCTTTGGCTACAAGGTCTTCACCCGCGAATTCGACCAGATCGTTGGCGCCGAGGATCTCTGTGACATCGAGGACCTCGACCGCCTGCGTGCCTTCCTCGACAAGCAGCTTCAGACGCTCCACGGCGCCGTCTCCCGGCTTGCCAACCGGCTTCAGCGCAAGCTGCTCGCCCAGCAGAACCGTGGCTGGGACTTCGATCTCGAAGAGGGCACGATCGACGCCGCCAGGCTCGCCCGCGTCATCGTCGATCCCATGCATCCCATGACCTTCAAGCAGGAGCGCGACACGCAGTTCCGCGACACCGTGGTGACGCTGCTGCTCGACAATTCTGGCTCCATGCGCGGCCGTCCCATCATGGTCGCCGCCTGCTGCGCCGACATTTTGGCCCGCACGCTCGAGCGGTGCGGCGTGAAGGTCGAGATCCTCGGCTTCACCACGCGGGCCTGGAAGGGCGGGCATTCACGGGAGGCCTGGCTGAACGCCCAGAAGCCGGCCCGGCCCGGACGCCTCAACGATTTGCGCCACATCGTCTACAAATCCGCCGATGCGCCATGGCGGCGCGCCCGGCGCAATCTCGGGCTGATGATGCGCGAAGGGTTGCTGAAAGAGAATATCGACGGCGAGGCCCTCGCCTGGGCTCATCAGCGTCTCCTAGCGCGGCCCGAGCAGCGGCGCATCCTGATGATGATTTCCGACGGCGCGCCGGTCGACGATTCGACCCTGTCCGTCAATTCCGGGTCCTATCTGGAGCTCCACCTCCGCAAGGTGATCGAGGAGATCGAAACCCGCTCGCCCGTGGAGCTGCTGGCCATCGGCATCGGCCACGACGTCACGCGTTATTACCGGCGCGCCGTCACCGTCACCGACGCCGAGGAACTTGCCGGTGTCATGACCGAAAAGCTGACCGAGCTGTTCGACGAGGATATGGCCATGCGGCAATTGCATCGCGTCGCGCCGTCGACCGCGCGCCTCAGGCGGCGGAAGCTCCATTAGCGTGCGCCGCGCCTCGCGCGAAGCCGCGCCGCTCCTTGCGGCGGCATTCCTCCTGACGGCGACATTTCTGGCGCCGGGGCTCGCCGCCAAGCCGGCGGACACGCTTCGAGCCCCCATCACCACCACCGTCTCCGCCATCCCGATTTCCTTCGATCGCGACAAGCCTGACCGCACCGCGTTCGGCAAACTCATTTTCCGTGGCGGGCTGAACCTGTTCGCCAAGTCGCGCCATTTCGGCGGCTACTCGGGGCTGGCGCTCAACAAGGCCGGGACGGCGCTGCTCGCGGTCTCCGACGCCGGCACCTTCATGCGCGCCACCCTCGACTACGATGGACGCAAACTCAAAGCTTTGGAGGACGTGGTGATCGGCCCGATCCTCGGCAAAAATGGAAGACCGCTCAGCTCCAGCGGCGAACGCGACTCCGAGGGCTTAGCGCTCGCCGGCGGCGACACGACGAACGGCAAAGCGTTCGTCTCCTTCGAGCGCAAGCATCGCATCTTGCGCTATCCGTTCACCGCCAAAAGCTTCGGCCCGCCGGACCGCGCCGTTCTGCTGCCGAAGGACACGCGGCGCATGAGCGACAATCGGGGCTTCGAGGCCATCGCCCTAATCCGCGCCGGCAGACTGAAAGGCACGATCGTCGCCTTCTCCGAGCGCCTGGAGGATAGGAGAGGCAATCTTAGAGGCTGGCTTATCGGCGGACCCAAACCTGGCGCGATCACCTTGCGGCGGCTCGGCGGCTTCGACATCACCGACGCCGCGGGGCTACCCGATGGCGGGATCGTCCTGCTGGAACGCCGCTTCCGTTATGCCGAAGGCGTCAAGATGCGCATCCGCCGGATCTCACAGGCGGAGCTGAACCGCGGAACGCTAATTGAGGGCGAGGTTCTGCTTGAGGCCGCGGACAATCTCAACATCGATAATATGGAAGCGATCGCCGTCCACCGTTCGGCGTCGGGGGAGACCATTCTCACGCTCATGTCGGACGACAATTTCAGCCCGCTTCAGCGGTCGCTGATTATGCAGTTCGCATTGCCCGCCGCCCGTCGCTAAACGCGCACGGAAACAGGCTGGCCGGAATGAGGCCAGGTCAGGACGACGATTGCAAACCGGATGAGCCGTTTAAGAGGCGGCTTGAGCCTGACCCGCATGGGCCTTGGCGATCTGGCGCTTGAGACGGCGAGCCTTCAAGGAAAGCTCATCGTCGTCAGCCTTCAACAGATAGGCATCAAGACCGCCGCGATGCTCGACCGAGCGAAGCGCATTGGCGGAGATGGTGAACCGGACGCGCATTTTGAGCGTATCGCTCTGCAACGTCACATTGCACAGATTCGGCAGGAAACGACGCCTCGTCCGACGCTTGGCATGGCTCACATTGTTGCCGGTGAGCACGGCTTTGCCGGACAGCTCGCAGCGACGCGCCATGGTCCTATGTCCTTCTAACGAATATCAATTGAAGCCGGTTGCGGCTCGTGACTCCACAAGGGCGGCAGCCAGGGGGCGAGATATACGGGGATGGCCCATTTCGGTCAAGGCACCGCCTCGATTCGCCGCTAGGCTTGGAATTGACGAATCTCGCGAATAACTGGACATTCGTTGCGCAGGGGGCCTCCGGGGGCTTCTTGTTAGGGACCAATACGCATGTGGGCTGCACGACATTATATGAGCCTTGCGGCTGTGGCCGCCCTCACCTGCGGGCTTGGGGGCACCGTCGAGGGCTCGAATAGCGGCTCGGCGCGAATTGTCGCGATCTACAAGGTCAGCATCGGCAGCTTCAATCTGGGCAACTTCCAGGTGACCACGACCGTGCGCGGCGATGGCTACGACGTGCGCGGCCAAGGCCGCTTCTCCATTCTCGAAGGGCTCATCTACTCGTGGAACGGCACCACCACCAGCCGGGGCCGCGTGACGCCAGACGGCCCCGAGCCCTCCATGTACGCTTTTAGTTTTACCGACGGCGGCAAGAAGGGCGAGCGCCTGCGCGTGACCTTCAACGACGGCGCCGTGCAGAAAGTCTCGATCACGCCGCGCCAGCGCATGCACCCCCAGACCATTCCGGTGACGCGGGAGCAGCTTCAAGGCGTGCTCGATCCCTTGAGCGGCGCGTTCCTGACCGCTCACTCCTCCAACCCCAATGGCGACCTCAATGTCTGCAAGCGGACCCTGCCGGTGTTCGACGGCAGGCAGCGCTTCGATCTTGTGCTCAGCCCGAAGAAGGCCGTCATGGTGCACAACAAGACGCGCGGCGCTTATGCGGGACCGGCGGTGATCTGCCGAGTGAAGTTCATCCCCATCTCTGGGTACCATCCTGGCGATCCAGGGATCAGACATCTGACCCAGTCCAACGAAATCGAAGTCTGGCTGATCCCAGTCAAACGCACGCAGATGTATGTGCCCTATCGGATCGTGCTGCCAACGCCCGTGGGCTACGGCACAGCCGTCGTCACTTCGATCCAAGTGTCGGGCTCCAGACGGGCCAGCCTCGACTGAGCCAAGCGCCGAAGCGCCGTCCACGCGTCAAACGTTAACGCGAGACGCCCAAAACCCACATGTCGTAGGGAACGGATGGGGAAAATTTACACTCCCCTGATTCGTCCGCGCTCTGTTCACGTTGCGATCTCTCGCGACCGGTGGCGCCACGAGGAGCGAAAGCAACATGTAGTGGTCGCGCGCAATCGGCGCGGCAATGTGATCGAACTGATTATTGAGGGGCAGTCCTGATAGGCTTGCCGCAAAAGAAAACGGCCCCGCACGAAGTGGGGGCCGTTTTCGTTTCGTCGCAGATGTGACGAGGCTATCTCGCCGCAATCCAAGGACTGCCAGCCTGCGCGATGCTCGCCGTAGAAACGAAAATCGCAACAAGGCTCAGCGCGATGATTAAGGCTGTCATGATGTTTCGCATGGTATCTCGCCTTTTTCCCTATTTAGACAGTGTACATCGCAACCCCGCGACGGGCGTCAAGCTATGTCAATCTGCCACACCATGCTGCGATAAGTCAGATTATCCATGGCCACGCGCTCGTGGGTTTTGAAGTGATAGAGGTGGGGAGAGAGCGATCGCGCCTGCCACCAGCAGACTCGGCGCGCATGCACGGCAGTTGTGTCATTTTGGGGCGGAACAAAAACCGAATTTACGATGTCACCGATTCGGACCAGATTCGTTCCGCACCCGTTCCGGCCTGAGCGAGAGAAACGTTAAGAACAATTAACAATGACCCGGTCTTTATCCACGCAATCCACAGATTCCCTGAGAGGGCGCGGCGTCACCGCCGTGCTGGGGCCCACCAATACGGGCAAGACCCACCTCGCCATTGAGCGCATGCTCGCCCACGAGGTTGGCGTCATCGGCCTGCCTTTGCGGCTGCTGGCGCGGGAGGTCTACGACAAGGTGGTTGCCCGGGTTGGGCCGGACCAAGTCGCCCTGATCACCGGCGAGGAGAAGATCAAGCCGCCCTCCCCGCGCTTCTATGTATGCACGGTCGAGGCCATGCCCCAGGATCTCGATGCTGACTTCGTTGCCATCGACGAGATCCAGCTCGCGGCGGACGCCGAGCGCGGGCATGTGTTCACCAACCGCCTGTTCCACGCGCGCGGATCGAGCGAGACATTACTGCTTGGCGCGGGGACCATGCGCGAGGTCATTCGCGAGCTGCTTCCCGGCGCCAATATCATCTCGCGCCCCCGCCTCTCCAACCTGTCTTACGCCGGCGACAAAAAGATCACCCGCCTGCCCCGGCGCTCGGCCATCGTGGCGTTCTCGCTCAACGACGTTTACGCCATCGCCGAGCTGGTGCGGCGGCAGCGCGGCGGCGCCGCCGTGGTGCTTGGCGCGCTCAGCCCCCGCACCCGCAACGCCCAAGTGGCGCTCTACCAGAACGGGGACGTGGACTTTCTGGTGGCGACGGACGCCATCGGCATGGGTCTCAACCTCGATCTCGACCATGTGGCGTTCGCCGGCATCCGCAAATTCGACGGTCAAGTGCACCGCAATCTGATCCCGGCGGAAATCGGCCAGATCGCCGGCCGGGCCGGGCGCCATTTGAATGACGGGACTTTCGGCGTCACTGGCCAAGTGCCGCCATTGGAGCCAGATCTCATCGATGCCCTCGAAAATCACAGCTTCGATCAGGTGACCCTGCTGCAATGGCGCAGCCGCGCGCTCGATTTCGCCTCCATCGACGCGCTGAAGGAGAGCTTGCGCGAGACGCCGGACCACAGGCGGCTCACCCGCTCGCGCATGGTCGACGATGTGATCGCATTGGAGAACGTGACCCGGGAGGACGGCGTGCGCGACATGGCCAAGTCCCGGGCGGCGGTCGGGCTGTTGTGGGAAATGTGCCAGATCCCCGACTACCGCAAGGTCTCGCCTGCGAGCCACGCCGAGTTTGTCACCAGTCTCTATCGCTTCGTCATGAGCGATGAGGGCAAGATCCCGGAGGACTGGATGGCCAGTCAGGTGGCCTCATCGGACCGCACCGACGGCGATCTGGACACCCTGTCGAACCGGCTTGCCCAAATTCGCACCTGGACCTTTGTGTCCCACCATGCCCAATGGCTCCACGATCCCGCCCATTGGCAGGATCGCACCAAGGCAATCGAGGACAAATTGTCCGACGCTCTTCACGAGCGCCTGACACAACGCTTCGTCGACCGCCGAACCAGCGTCCTCATGCGGCGCCTACGCGATAAGGAGGAGATGATGGCCGAGATCAGCTCTGACGGTCAGATTCTTGTCGAGAACCACTTTGTCGGTCATCTCGACGGCTTCCGCTTTACCCCCGATGCGTCGAGTGACGGCATCGACGGCAAGGCGGCGCGCCATGCCGCCACGCAAGTCCTGGCGACCGAGCTTACAACGCGCACCGATGCGCTCGCCGGCGCGCCCGACGAGGCCATTGCGCTCTCCCCCACTGGGCGGATCGTTTGGCAAGGCTCGGAGATCGGACGGCTGGAGCCGGGCGAGACGGCGCTGAAGCCCCGCGTCCTGATCCTCGCCGACGAGCATCTCATCCCGCCGAACCGAGAACGCGTGGCCAAACGCCTCGACGCCTGGTTCGCCACCCATCTGGACTCAAAGCTAAAGCCCCTGATGGCGCTCAGTGAGGCGTCGGACCTCTCCGGCCTCTCCCGTGGTCTGGCGTTTCGCCTGACCGAAAATCTCGGCGTGCTGCGCCGGGACACGGCCTCGGCGGAGATCAAGGCGCTCGATCAGACAGCGCGCGGGCAATTGCGCAAATACGGCGTCCGCTTCGGCGCCTTCAATCTCTATTTCCCGGCGCTGCTGAAACCCGCCTCGGCGGAGCTACTGCTTCTGCTCTGGGCGCTTCATGGCGGTGAGGAGCACGGCGTCGATGCCAATGATTTGCCGGAACGGCCGCAGCAAGGCCTGACGTCCGTGCCGGCGGACAGCGCCATCCCTGAACCGTATTGGCGTGCCGCCGGTTTCCATGTGGCCGGCACCCGCGCCGTGCGTATCGACATGCTCGAGCGGCTGTCCGACCTCATTCGCGTTCGCGTCAGTTGGAAGCCTACGGAAGGCGGCGAGGCGGCACCTCCGGGCGCCACCGGGGACGGCGGCTTCCGCGTCGGGCCGGAGCTCATGTCCATGGTCGGCTGCTCGGGCGATGAGTTCGCCTCGATCCTCAAGGCGCTTGGCTTCCGGCTTGAGCGCAAGAAGCTTGAAGCCAGCGACGGCGAGCCTGCCAAGGCCGCGGCCCAAGCCGAAAAGCCACAAGCCGAAGAAACGCCGGCCCAAGACGCACCAGCCGAAGACGCACCAGCCGAAAACGCAAAGGCTCAAGACGCACCAGCCCAAGATGCAAAGGCCCAAGAAGCACGAGCCGAAGACGCAAAAGCCGAAGAAGCGGCGAAGGAAGAGGCTCCAACCGAAACCGCGCAGGCTGATGCGGCCCCGGCGGAACCCGCCTTTGACGAGATTTGGCGTCCCGGCAAACGCCGGGAGCCCTCGGCGCGCAGCGGCACGAAACCGCAGCGCAAGGCACGCGCCAAGGAGCAGGGCAAAGACCATGGCAAGGAACGCGGCAAGGACGGCCAGCGCCAGCCCCGGCGGAACCAAGGCCAAAGTCAGCGCCAAGCCCAAGAGCATGCCAAGCAGCGCCAGGCCAAGCGGGAGCGGGCGGAAGCGGCGGCTGCGAATTCGCCCTTCGCCGCGCTGAAGGATCTGCGCAAGACGCTTGTCGCGCGCGATCGGCGGAGCTGACGCTTGCCGCCATGGCGGAGCAGCGGCTCGACAAATGGTTATGGTGTGCCCGTCTGGCAAAGACCCGCACGGGCGCCGCGCGCCTCGTCGCCGCCGGTAAGGTCCGCATCAACGGCGAGCGCGCGCGCAAACCCAGCCGGCTGGTTCATACGGGCGACGTGGTGACCGCGACCCCTATTGGCGGGCTCAAGGTTCTGCGCGTCATCGACATCGCCGAGCGCCGCGTTTCGGCAAGCCTCTCCCAGACGCTTTACGAAGACCTCACGCCCGAGGATGCCCCGCCGCCAGAGAGGACGGCCAGGTTCGCACGCACGGGCAAGCGTCCAACCAAGCGCGATCGCCGCCGCCTGGACGCCTTTCGCAGCGGCGATGGCTAACGGCCCAGCCTGGCTGATTTCGCGGGGCGCCGGGGCGCCGGCCTAACGGGGCGTTTAGGCGCCGAGCCAGGTTCGATCCGGCCCTCGCGAAGCAACGCGGTGGCCTGGCTCGCCCTGACCGGCTGGCTGAAATAATAGCCTTGGGCCTGCTCGCAACCGGCGCCGATCAAGAAGCGCATCTGGGCCTCCGTCTCGACGCCCTCGGCGATGACATCGAGGCCGAGTTCATGGGCGAGCCGGATGGAGGCGCGCACCACGGCGGCGTTCCGATAATCGACCGTGACCCGGAAGACAAACTCCTGGGCGACCTTCAGCCGGTTGACCGGATAGGTGGTCAGATATTTGAGCGACGAATAGCCCGTGCCGAAATCGTCGATGGCGATCCTGGTTCCCAACTGGCGCAAATCCTCCAGCGTGGCATTGTGCCGTTGCGTCGCCTCCATGAGCACCGTCTCGGTCAGCTCAAGTTCGGAAGCAGTCTTGAGCTGGACGCCGGAGACGTTGACCGCGAGGACTTGCGGAGCGATGCCTTCGGCCTTCCATTCGCTTAGCTGCCGGCAGGCCTCATCGAAGATCCAGTTGCCGAGCGGCAGCACGGCACCGGTCCTCTCCCAAAGCCGGGCAGCAGCGGCCAGGCCGCCGCACCCCAGTTGATCCACCCGCCCAACTACCCACAAATTGATTGACGGCGACTTAGCTCAAAGCCAGAATTTCAACCAAAAGGCGACTTTGGCAGCCTACG
>SDBT01003039.1_pt1 | contig 29131 bp, 22 predicted proteins | sample 2277101 | NCBI WGS metagenome assembly SDBT01 (sample SAMN10404973, study PRJNA504765) | marine sediment metagenome | isolation source: marine sediment core GS10_PC15, 103 cmbsf | place: Arctic Ocean: Southern Knipovich Ridge | collected 2010
TACCCGGGTGCTCCGCGAAAAGGGCCTGGTCAGTCCCGGCGGCCAACTCGTCGTCGTCAGCGACATCAGACTCCACGGCGGCATCATCGACACCATCCAGATGCGCAGTATTGACTGAGACTCTCGCCGGGTAAGGAAACAGATTAAGATTACGATTAAGATTAGCAGTGCGCCTTGCGGGCGCGGAAGCAAATGACCTTGGCAACCGAATTTTTTCAAGCTGAGATCGGCGAGCTCAACGCCCCGGCTCGAATCGACTTGAGCACGATGCAATGGCGTGACGGCCTGCTTGTCCGCGCCACAAATTGGCTCGGCGACACGGTGATGAGCTTCCCGGGCGTTTACCGGCTGGGCGAGTTGGTCCCGGCCGGTTTGCCGCGCCTGGTGCTGTGCCCGGAGAAACTCCGGCCGTTATGGGCCGCCGTGCCGTGGATTGACCGGGTAATCGGTTTTACGGGCAGGCGTCTGGCGCCGAACGTGATCAAGCAATTACAGGCGCTGAACCCCGGGGTAAGTGTGATCCTGCCAAGCAGTTTCGGCTCGGCCTGGGACCTGTGGAAAGCCGGGCTGCCCAACCGCATCGGCCGGGAGGGCCGCGGGCGGAAGTTGCTGCTGCATCACCGGCTGCCGGCCTGGCGGCGCGTACCCGGTCAGGACCAATATCATCAGGCGCGGCATTATCTGCAAATTGCCGCCGCCTGCGGCGCGACCGCCTGGAACTGCGATTATCCAAAACTGGTCCTGGACACCAACGAAACGGCTGAGCAAAAACTCGTGGATTTGCCTGAACCACTCCTGGTTATCGCGCCGGCGGCCGCCTATGGCGCCGCCAAGCAGTGGCCGGTGGAATATTTTCGCGAGGTGGCCGAATCGTGGTGCGCGGCTTCGGGCGGAGTCGTTGCGGTCGGCGCTCCCGGTGAAGAAAGCATTGCCGGGCAGGCCGTGGCGGATTTGCCCCAAGCGCGCAACCTCGCGGGCAAGACCAGCCTCGGTGAACTGATGTATATATTGCAGCGGGCGCGCGGTGTCTTGGCCAATGATTCCGGCGTCATGCACCTGGCCGCCGCCTTGGGCAAGGACGGCGTGGCGGTCTTCGGCTCCACCGAGCCGCTGGCCACCGGACCAGTCGGCGGACGCTGGCACGTGCACCGCCAAAAGCTGCCCTGCGCTCCCTGCCTGGACCGGAACTGCCGGCGGCGGGATGTGCCGTATGAATGTCTGAGGGCCGTGCAGCCCGCGGCCGTCATCGAATCATTAGCCAGGTTCAGGGTTTGAATAATCGCCCTCGGTTCAGGGCTCAGAATACTGAATACCTCAAAGACAAAACTAGATTTCCAGATTCACTTACTTGTTTGTGTGCATAAGCCGGGTATATTAAAAGTGCAGCTTGAGAGCGCCGGGTAACCGGGGTATTTCTCTCCCAGGCGAAAAAAATTTGCCGCCTGGCACAATATTCCGGGTCTCTCGCCGTTCTATGGTAGAAGAATGGAGTGGAACACGTCAAAACACGAACAGAGGAATGACCATGAAAACGTTGAGCCTGATCTTGTCGCTGTTGATTTGTACCACCCTTTCGGTCGCCGCCGGGCGTGGAGGAAAAGCGAATCGCCCCGATAAAGCAGATGGGCACGGGGCAAAAGCGAAAGTGCCCGATCATATATTTGGTGACCACGAGCACCGGGCGTTGGCTGCGTTTGTGCTTGAACAACTCCATGCCGGGGCGGAAGGCGCCGAACTTAGCACGGCCATTCACGGAAAACTGGCTCGACTGAGGAAAGCGCAGAGAGCTAAGGCCCAAGAACAAGCCCGGAAAAGGGCTCAGGAACGCAAAAAGACAGGGTTCTGGGCCAGTCTCTTTGGCAACGATACCAAGGGGAAGAAGGGCAAATCCAAAGCCAAGTCGGGAAAGACAGCCGCGTCTGGCAAAGGCTGCGGCAAAGCCTCGAAGCATGGGCTGGGAGATGACGAGCTTAAGGGCGTAGGCGCATTTGTCGCCGCCAGACATGCCGAGGGTCTGCGCGGCGCCGCTCTGGCAGGAGCCATCAAGGGCGAACTGAACCGCCGCAAGGCCGTACGTAAAAGGGCCCAAGAGGCTAAGAGAGCGACGAAAAGGCACGGTAAATCAAAATCGCATGGCAAGGGTCATTAATCAGCGTTCCAGTTTCTCGCAGTTCGTTTCAAGCTGAAGACGCAAGAAGACAAGTCCTGAAAGACCCCCGGTAAACTTGGGGGTCTTTCGCCTTTCGTACAGCTTCACCCAACTATCTCGCCAGCTTCAGGCCGCCCTTCCGGGCGATCGCCTGCCCCGATGGGGCTACATAATCCAGCCCAGAGCAATGCCCTACGAGCGCTAAACTAAGGCTGAATTGCCGTTCGCCTGCTTCAGCAGGCGTGGCCTGAGCGGAAGCGAAGGGCCTTAGACACCGCCTTCAGGCGGTGGTAACGGAAGCCAAAAAAATCCCCCGCCGGCCCCGCCACTCGATGACGAGTGGGGGGGCCGGCGGGGTTAGGAAAGGGGTGGGCCATCTGACCCCCCGCTGAAGCGGGGGTCTAAGGGCGCTCCGCGCCGTGCCCGCTGAAGCGGGCCCATAGGACTTGATTTTTTGGAATAATTCGGTTATATTATTATAGAAGCTTGATTTTTTGGAATAATTCGGTTATATTTGGAATAATTCGGTTATATTATTTATTAGAAGCTGGAGTGGAATGAAAATGCGGCGGCAGGGCAAATATCGCTTCACCCTGGTCGAGTTGCTGGTGGTAATCGCGATCACGCTGATTCTGGCGGGGATGTTGGTGCCGGTGTTGCTCCGGGCCAAGGCAACCGCCCATAAGGCGTTCTGCATGAATAATTTGAAGCAGTTCGCCCTCGGCTTTTCGATTTTTATCGAAGAAAACGACGGCGCCTTTCCGCCATCCGTTGTCACCATGGAGCCGGGAAAATCAGGCATCTGGCTGATCTTCGTCAACCCGCCGTCCGGCCAGGGCCAGGTGCAGGAGTTCCTGTCGGATGGTGCCAAGCTGGACTTCGCCCTGCAGCGCAATTACGTGTGTCTTGCGGATAGCGAGCCGACGCGGATGGATTTTTATGATGAAGACGGGAATTTTTTCGAGGGCATGCCGATTTCATACTCATACAACCTCCTGCTGGAGATTGATGACGTCAGGCTTCACCGGGTGAAGGATTCGGACCTACTGGTGATCTTGTTCGACGCCGACAATCTTATCGGCCATCAAGGCCGGATTCAGGGAGCCGATGACTATTACACCAACGTGCTGGCGGAACGCCACCGGAACGGCGCCAACCATCTGTTCTGTGATTTCCACGTGGAATGGCGCCCGGAAGTTACCGAAGCAAATCTTATCCCCTGCGAGTAAACCCGGTTTCCCTGTAGGAGGGTGAGCCGGTCAAGCTGTAGGTCCCAGTGGCGGGCCGGCCAGGCGCCGGGGTTCGCGGACCAGCAGCACCAGCGTACATAGTGAGGCCATACCGAAACCCAGAGCCGTCCAGAAGAACGGTCTCGGGCCCCACTCTTCAACCATCCGCCCGGCACAAATTGCGGCGGCAATGCCGCCCAGGCCCAGGATCATGTTGCTGATGGTGAGATGCGCCAGGCGGTTGTGGTGCGGACAGTTCTCGTACATGAAATTCATGTGCGCCACCAGGAATCCATAGCCCGCCATGCCGATCAGCGTAAAGGCCGCCAGACAACTCCACAGGCCGCGGCTGCTCAGCGGCGCCAGCAGTGAGAGCGTCAACGCCGCCGCGCCGAAAATGTTCCCGGAACGGTGCCCGTAACGATCGCCGAAACGGCCCGTTGCCACGCTGGCAAGAGCCGCGCCGGCAGCCATTGCCGCGGCACATTTCACCACCGTGCCCCCCTCGAGGCCGCCGCCGGCCTTCGAGGTGTAGTACACGGTGAAGAAAGGCACCACCGCCAGCGCCGCCACACTCAAGAGCCGGGCGCCCAGATACACCGCGTGATTACGGTCGGCCAGACTTCGGCCGCAGCTTTTGACGGCGTCGGCGAGGGAGAAACGCGCGTCTTCAGCCTCAGATTTACCGGTATCCCTGATACAGGCCGTGGCCAGTATGGCCAGCACGGTCAGCACCGCGCCGGCGGCGTAGAGCCATTCGTAGACCGGCACTGGCGCTGCCCGGCTCATCAGCGTGCCTGCCAGCCACAGGCCGAAACCGGCAAACAACGCATTGCAACTGAAGGCCAGGCCGACGATCCGGCCGCGAACCGGCTTCGGAATCACGTGCGCCATCCAGTCCTGCCAGGGCGCTACGATCACCCCGATTGCCAGGTAAAACCCACAGAGACAAGCCGTCATCAGCCAGCAGTACCAGTAGGGTGGCAGCGCCTCGGAATAGGCGGCGAGGACTGCCTGCACGCAAATGAACGGGATGACCGCGAACAAGTGCCAGGCAATAAGCTGGCCCTGCCGTTTGCGCCGCGAGTGGAACAGCCACAACCCCAGCAATGGCAAAAGGTAGACAAAGCCCCGCTCCGCCGCGCTGACCATGCCGATCATGGTCTTGCTCGCCCCGTTCTCCAGCAAAAGAACGGTCAGCACCACGCTGGGCATGGTCAGCCCGAGGAACGTGCCCCAGAAAGCCTCGCACGCCATGAAACAAAGCGTCGTATGCCGGTCCCGCTTATCCATCGCCTTCTCCTGAATATCGCCGCGGTACAGACTCCGGGCCCAAGCGCCTGTCAAGCTTACCCGGCATTATCCGCCGCGGAAAGGAAGCTGCCGATCACAATCTCAAGATAAAGCCCATGGGAATGAGAAAATGAGGGAAAAAGACAGAAGCAAATCAACCCAAGTTTGCCTGATTTGAGGCTAATCCTGGAGGAGTTCCGGGCGGACGGCGGGCAGGGACTTACCGGAGATCAGTTTCTCGCCATCGGTCAGCCCGTCCATTTCTCTGACGGCCAGCATCTCAATCAGCCGCTGCCGCCAAAGCGCCACTCGGTGCTCATTGGCAGGATCGCGGGCGAGGTCCCGGGTTTCAGCCGCATCCTCGCGCAAATCAAACAATTGTTCCTGGCCGGTGGTGGTGAACCAGATATATTTTTCTTTGCCGTCGGTCAAGAATTGCATGGCGTTATCAGGGTCGTAACAGGCCGAATGTTCGCCGTGGACGTAAGGCCGCCAGGCCGCTTCCGCCGGCGTCTTTGCCAGCAGCGGCAACATGCTCATTCCTTCGACTGTCTTCGGCACGGGAGCGCCGGCCAGGTCAAGGATGGTGGGCATGATGTCTATTTGCGCGACCGGGGCATCGCAGCTATGAATCGGCGCGCCTTCCGGCGGACAGATAATCAGCGGGGTTTTGGCCGAGCCTTCATAAGCGTATGTTTTGCGGAAGATATGGTGGTCGCCGAGCATTTCGCCGTGGTCGGCGCTAAAGATAAACCAGGTCGGTCCCAGGTTCATGTGCCGCATCTTGATCCGCAGCCGCCCGATCTGGTTGTCAATATGGGCGATCTGGGCGTAATACGCCCGCCGCGCCCGGGCGAGTTGTTCCGGGGAAATCCGCCCATGCCAAGCATTTACCCCGGCAGCCGGCAGATCATGGACCGCCGCCCAGTCGCCCACGGGAACCGGCGGCAATTCGCGGTCCTTATACATATCATAAAAGACCTGAGGCGGATCAATCGGCGGGTGCGGCCGATGAAAACTGAGGTTGAGAAAAAACGGCCGCAACGGATCGCGCCGGCGCAGAAACTCGAGGCCGCGGGTTATCACCCAACTGTTGTTGTGCAGTTCTTCCGGCAGATGGCTTGGCCGGGCGACCCACGAGTTCGAGTCGGCCCCGTGAAATTGCTCGTCAACGCGGCCGTTGGTGTGCTCCCGCAGCCATTCATGGTAATCGTTCACGTAGTCGGGCCGGAAGCGTTGCGCGGCTTCGTATGATTCGAGCACCTCGAACCCGAAGCGCCCTCCCTGCGGGTAGAAATGCGTTTTGCCGATACAGGCGGTCTGGTAGCCTGCCTGACGCAGTTCCTCCCCCAGCATGTGTTCGTAACGCCACGGCACCTGATCCCGGTAGCCCAGGCGGCCGTGGGTCTGCGGCCTCATGCCGGTAAAGATTGAGGCCCGCGCGGCGATGCACGAAGGACAGTTGGAATAAGACGCGGTGAAATTTGTCCCGCGCCGGGCAAGCTCGTCGAGGTTGGGGGTTTCGACCACTGGATGGCCGGAGACGGACAGGCAATCGCCTCGCCACTGGTCCGTAATGATGAAAATAATGTTCTGCCGCGAAAGCTGCCGCTTCATTTCTTCTCCTCCCGGGCCGGACCGGGGTTAAAGGTTTCGCCGAAGTACCAGTCAGTTTCTTTTCTGCCGGTCGGTCCGCGACTCGTTCAGGCGTTCGCCTTCTTCGTCCAGCCACTGTTCCCAGCGCTGTTGCTGTTTTGCTTCCCACTGCTGGTCAGCCGAATCTGAGTTCCCCGCCTGAGATGCAGCGGCGGCGGAATCACCCGCTTCTGTCGCCGATTCTTTCAGTCGGGAAGAACTTCTCCGGCGAAACTTATGCGAGTACTTACGGCGGTTCAGAATAAAGGCCATAATAAGCAGAAGTATCGTGAACAATTCGCGCAATTGCCGGGTGACATGGCCTTGCTTGAACAGTTCGGGCAACCGACTTGAGAAAGCGCCCGCGTCGCCGACTAATAACCGAGGCGGCAACGAGAGGAGGACAATGCCGAAGACCAGGCAGATTTCGAGGGGATTATCGCGCAAGCGGGCCATGAAATTATGGCTGACAGTGCGGAACCAGCCGGGGAAATGACGCGGCAAGTGCCGGCAGGCAAGGGCGGCGCCCAGGAAGACTATCAGCAGGCCCAACAGCCCAAACGTCCACCATTCCGGCAGCAGAATCTTGGCGACCACATAAAAAATGGTCAGGTAAAGAAGAACGTTGGACTTCGCCAGCGGCATAATTCGCGGATCACGCGAGGGAGCGCCGGACGTGTCTGCCGAAGGAGTTTCGCGGGCGGGGTCGCCTTTCATGTCTGGCGCCGCGTCCCCGCCTGCTCCGTCTTGCCGGGGCTTGGCATTCTCTGGGGACAGCTCGTTGTCCGGTTTGGCCGGCACGGCTCGCTCTCCGCTAACATTCTGTCGTTCAATTTCTAACCTGCATGATACAGGAAAAGCGGGAAAATTCAACGGCCATCAGCCAAAAAAGCGGGCCGCGGTTTTTTCTGGCAATTGCTGGTTCTCTTGCTACAGTAACGGGGTCAAATTGCCGCGATTCCCGCGCAAAAAGCCCGGCGAACCGGAGTTTTTATGCACTTCCAGGAATTGATTTTGGCCCTGCAGCATTACTGGCACGAGCGGGGCTGCCTGTTGACCCAGCCGTATGACGTCGAGAAGGGCGCCGGCACTTTCAACCCGGCCACCTTCCTGCGCGCACTGGGGCCCGAACCGTTCAACGCCGCCTATGTCGAGCCCTGCCGCCGGCCCGCGGATGGGCGGTACGGCGACAATCCCATCCGCATGCAGCATTACTACCAGTTCCAGGTGATTCTCAAACCCAGCCCGGACGATGTCGTCGAGCAATATCTCGGCAGCCTCAAAACTATCGGCATCAAGCCCGAGAAACATGATCTGCGCTTCGTCCACGACGACTGGGAATCGCCTACCCTCGGCGCTTGGGGGCTGGGCTGGGAAATCTGGGCTGACGGCATGGAAATAACCCAGTTCACCTATTTCCAGCAGGTCGGCGGCCTCGAACTGAATCCTGTCCCCGCGGAAATCACTTACGGCCTCGAACGGCTCTGCATGTTCCTGCAGGGAGTGGACAATGTTTTCGCCCTGCGGTACAACGACCAGTTTAGCTACGGCGATCTTTTCCACGAGAACGAAGTGCAGGGCTCGCGGCATAATTTCATTTTGGCCGATGTGCAACTGCATTTCGACCTCTTCGGCAAATACGAGCACGAGTGTCTGCGGCTCTGCGAGGCCGGCAACCCGGTTAGCGCGGTGGACTACTGCCTGAAGGCCGGCCACAGCTTCAACCTGCTCGATGCCCGCGGCGCCATCTCGGTCAATGAGCGCCAGAACTATATCCTGAAAGTACGGACGCTGGCCCGGACCGTCGCCGAAGCTTGGCTGCGGAACCGCGAAGAGCTTGGCTTCCCCCTGTTAGAGCGCGCGGCAACCGTCGTCATCAAACAACCGCCGCCAAGGCCGAAAGCGCCCGCGCTTGCCAAGCTGCCGGCCCGCGCCCCGCTGTTGCTCGAGCTTGGGGTTGAGGAAATGCCGGCCCAGGTCTTCAAGCCGTTGTTGAAGCAGCTTCCTGAACTGTTTCAGAAGTATTTCGGGCCGAGCCGCCTCGATCCTCAGGACCTCAAGTTTTTCGTTACGCCGCGGCGTTTGGCCGTTTCGGTTGCTTCGCTCAAGACGCGGCAGGATGATCAACAACTCGAATTGAAAGGACCGCCGCTGCGCCTGGCCAAGGACGAAAACGGCAACTGGACAAAAGCCGCCGAGGGCTTCGCAAAAAAGGCCGGCATTGACCCCGAAAAAGCCGAAATCCGCCAGTTCAAGGGTGAGGAATATCTGTTCGCCGTGCGCCAAGAGCCGGGTCAACCCGCGCTCGAGGTGCTGGGCGAGATCATCCCCCAGTTCTTCGGCGCGCTTCACTGGTACAAAACCATGCGTTGGGGCCTTGGTAAAACGCCCTTTGTGCGGCCGGTGCGCTGGCTGGCGGCGCTGCTCGGCGACACGGTCATCCCCTGCGAGTTTGCCGGGGTCTGGAGCGGGGCGGAAAGTTGGGGCCACCGCTTCCGGTCAAATACTCCGGTCAAGCTCGAAGCCGGGCGCACGGAATACCTCGACGCCCTGCGCGCCAGGCACGTTATTGCCGACCAGAACGAGCGCAAGGCCATGATCCGGCACCAACTCGACGAATATACCGGCGCTCACGGCCTGACCTGGCGGGAGGACCTGGAACTGCTGGACGAAGTTGCCAACTTGGTCGAGTACCCCGTGCCTGTCGGCGGCGCGTTCGATGAAAAATACTTGCGGCTGCCCGCGACCGTGTTGATCACCGAAATGAAGAAGCATCAGCGCTGCTTTGCCTGTCTTACCCGCGATGGTTCCCTGAGCAACCGTTTTATGGCGGCGGCAAACATGCTCTGCGAGGATATGAACGCTGTCGCCGAAGGCTGTGAAAGGGTCCTGAGTTCCCGTTTTGCGGACGCCGAATTCTTCCTGAAAGAAGACAGCCGGATCACGCTGGAAAAACGCCTGCCACAACTTGATGGTATCACCTTCCAGACTGAGCTCGGCAGCATCGGCGCCAAGGTAACGCGCCTTGCCAAGCTGGCCGCGAAGATCGGCGCCGGCCTCGGTATGGGCGAGGAGCAAATACAGAAGGTCAACCAGATTGCCCGCCTCTGCAAGACCGACCTGACCACCAGCATGGTTGCGGAGTTTCCCGAACTGCAAGGCGAAATCGGCCGCTATTATGCCGAACTCGAGGGACTTGAGCCCGTGGTGGCCGACGGTATCCGCGAACATTACCTGCCCAAAAGCCTGAGCGACGAATTACCAGCTACCGACGAGGCCGCAGCGGTCGGGCTGGCGGACCGAATTGATTCGCTTGTGGGGATTGCCGCCGTGGCCAAGCTGCCCAGCGGCTCGGCAGACCCGTTCGCCCTCCGGCGCGCCTGTTTAACCAGTATCGCCATCATCGTCCGGCGTCGCCTGCACTTAGACCTCCGCGAACTGCTGGAAACAAGTTTCGAGCTTTACGGCAAGACCTTGGCCGGCAAAGACAAGGACAAGCTGATAAGCAATACTTTGGGATTCTACCTGGCTCGGGCCAAGGGGCTCTTCCGCGAAAAAGACTTCGGCGGCTTCAGCCATGACATGATCGACGCAGTGGCCGGGGCCTCGGTGGCCTGGTACGACCTGAGCGATTTTGTGATGCGGGTGGAGGCCATGGAGACTTTCCGGCGGCGGGACGATTTTGCCGACGTGGCTGCCACATTCAAACGCGCCAACAATATTATCGGGGAGGCCGTTCCGGGCGTAGTAGACCCATCCCTGTTCCGGCATGACGAGGAGAAGGAACTGCTGGCCGCCGTCGAGGCGGTGGAGGAAAAGTTGGCGGCCCTGCTGCCCCGGCGGCAGTACGTGGCGGCCCTGGCCGAGATTGGGCCGCTGCGCGAGTTGACGGACCGGTTTTTCGATGCCGTACTGGTGAACGACGAGAATCAAGCGTTGCGGGCAAACCGCCACCGCCTGGTGCAGCGGGTGGTGCACCAGGTACTGCAACTGGCCGATTTTTCGGCAATTCAGGAGGCGTCTGCCGATGCAGCTCGCGACCAGACATAAGCTCAAACGCTTTGTCAAGACCGTGTTGACGGCCTTTCTTTGCCTGCTGGTTTTCGGGGGGTTCCTGCTCGCAATCTTCTGCGGCTGGATCAGCCACGTCAGAAACGAAAAGGTGTATACGGCCAGACCGGCCATCACCAGCTATCACCCGGAAAGCGCGCTCGGATCCTCGGTTAAGTCGAAAATTCGGAAGATGTTGGCGGCCCGGGAACACGGCGAGGTCCGCGAAGTGCCGTTCGTCGCCTGCGAGATTAACGAGTATTTCGCCATGAGCGAGGACTTGCGCAATCAGGTCTATATTCGTCTTCGACCGGAATACATCACGCTGGAAATCAGCCTGCCGGCCGAGGGCAAAAAACAAGCGGGATCTTATGTCAATTTCGAGCTTGACATTAAGGTCATAAGCGATGCGGAAGGCGGCTTTGATTTCGCCGAACACGAATATAAGGTTAAGGGAACTGAAGACCTGCCACGCTTTGTCCGGGACAAGGTGCACCGGGAATTCCTGGCAAGATACATTAGCGGGGTAGAGGCAGAACTTAAGAAACATTTGAAGCTGTTTTGTTCGGTCCGTCTTACCAAACAGCGGCTCTGGCTGAAACTGAAACCAAAGGATTGAGGAAGGCTTGTAGTTTCCGTGCCGGACAATAGATTGAGAATCTTGAACGGCTAACAACTGCCCCGCCGCCAAATTTGCCGGCGAGGCGTCCACCCACAATCGAACGGAGGAAAACATGCCTGGCGGACAATCCCAGTCCTCGCCCGGAGAAATGTCGACGGGCACTAAGACCTTGCTCGGCTGTCTCGGTGGCGGCTGCCTGGTGCTAATCATTGGCATCATCGTCGCAGTGGTTATGGTCGGCTCGTTTACGAGCAAGCTGAAAGGCCTGGCCGAGGATCAGCCCAGCGTACAGGCGTACCAGCCCAGCGAGGCGGAAAGCGAGTTGCTCGAGGCCAAGTGGCGGAAGTTCAGCGCGACGCTCGAGGCCGGCAAGACCGCCGAGCTCGAGTTGAGCGCCAATGACATCAATACGGCCATCAGCACTTTGGACCAATTCAAGCAATTCAAGGGCAAGTTCTTCGTGCGCATCGAGGGCGATTTGCTCTCGGCCCAGGCCAGTATCCCTGTCCTCCAGAAGGGCGGCCCCACCAAATACCTCAACTGTGAAATCACGGGTAACGCGAAAATCGCCGATGGCAACCTGGAGCTTTATGCCAAAGAAATCCGCGTTAAAGGCGAGCCACTGTCGGGACGGCTGGCATGGCTGCTGCAGAACATGACAAAGGGGAATTTGACCCCGAACTTCAGTTGGCAGCCGAAGAATCAGGAATTGATCCAAGATATCGAAAGCATGGAAGTCAAGGACGGCAAGATAATCTTGAGGTTCAAGACGGGAAAGCCGGGGAGAAAGAAAGGTCCCGCCCGTTGAGTATTGAGAAACTGGTTGGGTGCGGGGCAGCGAATGGTTCAGAGCTTCATTTGTCTTTTTCGTCGGGGAAAAGCTCGAGTGCGGTCGAAGGCGAGCCGGCGGCGCCATAGTTTTTCAACAGTTTTTTCGTTTCTTCGTTGGCGTAGTCCAGCGGCCGGCTGCCATCGTTATCCCTGGCGTTGAGGTTGGCGCCGTGTTCGATCAGCAGCGTAATGACCTCGAGATCGCCGTTGCTGGCGGCGTAGTGCAGGGGCGTCCACCCGTCTTTATCCTGGACGTCAGGCTTGGCGCGGTGCTTAATCAGCAGTTCGACCACTTCCCGACGGCCTTTCATGGCGGCCAGGTGCAGAGGGGCCAGTTTGTCATCGCGTTGGGCCCCGGGTGCAGCGCCGCGGGCAAGCAGAAGTTTAACGACCTCGGCATGGCCGTTCTTTGCCGCGGCGTGCAGCGCGGTTCCTCCCGGCTTGCCGGGATTTCTGACGTTAACGGCGACCTGATGCTTTATCAGCAGCTTAACTAGGCCCACAAAGCCGTGTGCCGCGGCCTGGTGCAACATCCGGGCGCCCTCGTTGGCGATATCCGGTTCGGCCCCCGCCGCGAGCAGGCAAGCGGCAACCTGCCCATAACCGTGAGCGATTGCCTGGCAAAGCGGCGTGGGATTTTGCCGCGACCGGACGTTAAGCTCGGCGTCGTGGGCAATCAACAGTTTCACAACCCGCAAATCCCCCGTCCGGGCGGCCAGTTGCAGCGGCGTCGCCCCGGCGCTGGTCAAGACATTGACCTCGGCGCCCGCGGCAATCAACAGCGCCGCGATTTCCGGGTGCTTTGTACTGATTGCCAATGTCAGAGGCGTACACTCCTCCTCGTACAATGTGAGCGAACGGACCTTGGCTGACGCCGGACCTTTCTTCGGGGGCCGTTGAATTTTCACGCGGAAGCCCCACTGTTTCTTTTGCCCCGGGTCCCAACGCAGTACATACCGCACGCCGTCCAGATCGCCTAGTTCGACCAGTTCGAGCAGGCTCATGTGCTGCGCGGCATAGCGGCTCAGCCAAATCCAGACACCGGCGGCAAAGCCAATCAACAGCAGCAGAATGATAATCCTTGCCGTCCGGCGTTTCATGCCAGGGTCCCGTGCGTTGCCAACATCTTGACTGTTTGGGCTTCGATTACGATTATAGTCACGAGTACGATTAGGGAAATCCACCTTTATGATACTCTTTTCCTCGCGCCGGTTCCAGCCGTGTTCTGCTTTTCTTAAACTTAGCATTCCGCGCGGCGTTCATTATTGCCATTGCCCGCCGCCGTGATATGGTTTTACCATGACCGCCGCCGGCCAGAAAGGACAAATCCTGCTCCGGGCGCACGCGTTGGGCTTCGATCTGGCGGGCGTGGCCCCGGCGGAGCTTGCGCCGCGCTACCGCCGCCGCTTCGAGGGATGGGTGGCGGCCGGAATGCACGGTGGCATGGATTACCTGGCCCGGCGGGTCCGGGAGGGAACCAGCATCGAGGCGCTGCTGCCCGGCGTTAAAAGCGTGCTGATACTTGGGGTCAACTACCATCTGCCGGACACCGGCAATTTGGCTGGAACAGATGAGCAGGAGAGCAGTAGAACTGCCGGCTTCGCCGGCGGCCAGGTCAGCCGATATGCCGTAACCCGCGACTATCACGGGGTCATCCGCAAAAAACTCCGGCCCCTCGCCGCCTTCATCGAGGAAAACTGCGGCGGGAGAACCCGGGTGTTCGTGGACTCGGCCCCGGTGCTCGAATGCGCTTATGCCGAGACTGCCGGGCTGGGGTTCATCGGCAAGAATACCATGCTGATCAGCCATGAATTCGGTTCATGGTTGTTTCTGGGCGGCATACTGAGCACCGTGGAATTGCCGCCGGATAAAAGCAAGCCGCACGGCCACTGCGGCAACTGCCGGCGCTGCCTCGAAGCCTGCCCCACCGGCGCACTTGCGCCAGACGGCCGGCTTGACGCCCGCAAGTGCATCTCATACCTGACCATCGAGAATAAGGGGCCGATCCCGGAAGAACTGCGCCCGGCCTTGGGCAATTGGATTTTCGGCTGCGACATTTGTCAGGAGGTCTGCCCGCACAATCAGCGGGCCGAGCCCGCCAGACGCGAGGAATTCCGCCAGGTCCGCTTCCCCGGCCGCACCTTTCCTCTGGCGGACATCCTGGGCATCGAAAGCAACGAGATGTTCCTGGAATGTTTCGCCGGTACGCCGCTGAAGCGCGCCGGGCGCGCGGGGCTGTTGCGCAATGCCTGTGTGGCCGCGGGAAACTCGAAATGCCCGGAGCTGATTGCTGTGCTGCAGACCTTAGTTGAACGCGAAACGGATGAACTCCTCCTCGAACACGCCCGCTGGGCGCTTGCGCGGCTCCAAGAATAAACGAGAGGATGATTCGCGAAGAAAATTCGTTTTGCGGTTTGCATCCGGGCCGCGGCTTGGTTAGGTTCTGCTTTGCCAGTGCGACCGCGAAACGAAAAGAACACGGGAGCGTGGTCCCCCCCACGGCGAACGGCTAATTAAACAGGTGAAGGAGGCGCTTTGATGACCCCGAAGGAAGTCGTCAGTTTGATTGAAGAGAAGGACATCAAGTTTGTTGATTTGAAGTTTCAAGACTTCCCGGGTACGCAGCAGCACTTCACTGTGCCGGCGAACCAGCTTACGGAAAAGACCTTTACGGAAGGTCTGGGCTTTGACGGTTCGAGCCTGCGCGGCTGGCGGGCGATCAACGAGTCGGATATGCTGGTTTTGCCGGACCCGAATACGGCTTATATAGACCCATTCCTCCAGGCGGCAACGCTGTCGCTGACTTGTTCGATCGTTGATCCGATTACCAAGCAGCCCTACAGTCGCGACCCGCGTAACGTGGCGCAAAAGTGCGTCGAATACGTTAAGTCCACCGGCATAGCGGACACCGTTTGTTTTGGTCCGGAGGCGGAGTTTTTCGTCTTCGACAACGTGCGTTTCGGGCAGGAAGCGCATTATGGCATGTATGAGCTTGATTCCGTGGAAGGCATCTGGAATTCCGCTAGCGACGTTGAGCCGAACCTGGGGCACCGCCCGCGTTTCAAGGAGGGCTATTTCCCCGTGCCGCCGACCGATTCGCAGCAGGACCTGCGCAGCGAGATGGTCGAGTACATGCAGCAGATCGGCCTCGAGGTCGAGGCCCACCATCATGAGGTGGCCACCGCCGGCCAGGCCGAGATTGATCTGCGCTTTGCCCCCCTGCTCGAGATGGCCGACGCGCTGATGAAATACAAATACGTGGTTAAGAACGTGGCGAAACTGCACGGCAAGACCGCCACCTTCATGCCCAAACCGCTTTTTGGCGATAACGGCTCGGGCATGCACGTACACACCTCGCTGTGGCAGGACGGCAAGCCGTTGTTCGCCGGGGACGGCTACGCCGGGCTGTCCGAGCTGGCTTTGCACTATATCGGCGGCATTCTGAAACACGCGCCGGCCCTGATCGCCTTTTGCGCGCCGACCACGAACAGCTACAAACGCCTGGTGCCGGGTTACGAAGCGCCGGTGAACCTGGCCTATTCCCAGCGCAATCGCAGCGCGGCATTGCGTATTCCGATGTACTCGCCCGACCCGAAGGCCAAGCGCGTCGAGTTCCGCTGTCCCGACCCGTCCTGCAACCCCTATTACGCCTTCAGCGCCATCGCGATGGCAGGCATTGACGGGGTGATCAACAAGCTCGACCCGGGCGAACCGTTCGATAAAGACCTCTACGACCTGGCCCCGGAAGAACTGGCAGATGTTCCCCAAGTCCCCGCATCACTCGACGAGGCGCTCGCCGCGCTCGAGGAAAAGCACGAATTCCTGTTGCAGGGCGACGTGTTCACCGAGGATGTCATTACAACTTGGATCAGCTACAAGCGCGAGCACGAGCTCGACCCCATGCGCCTGCGCCCCCACCCCTACGAATTCTGCCTTTACTACGACGTCTGAGCGGCCTATCCCACGTGCTCACACCCGGATTCGCAGGGCGCCATCCGCCTTCGCGAACGCGCCGCAGCGCCTTCGGCGCCCCGGCCGCTCCCATACTCTCATACCCACACCCTTTTACTTGATGGGGCGGCGGCCGATCTTGACGCGGAGCGCGGCGGGGGTGATCTTGCGCCAGGTGCAGTCTTTGGCATTTATCCAGACGCGGACGCGGAGGACGCGGACGCCCACGCCATCGCCTTTTTTGAGCTCGACAAAAGCGTGGATGAACTCGGCGGTCAAGACGTCGAGGGTGGCCGCAGGCCCTTCCAGGGTAACGTCAACCTTGGGGGTATCAAGGAATTCCATGATATACAGCCCACCGTCATGCCGGGTGAGCGCCTCGACCGGGATCTGGCGATAGGGCTTGATATCCTTGCTGCGGCTGAGTTCAATAGAGACGTGGACTTCACTTCGGGCGAGTGAGATGCGGGGTTTCTCGACCAGAGCCACGTCTATTTCGTAGTTTTGTGGCGGATTCTGATCGAATTCGACTTCTTCGCTAACGATTTCGGTGATGTCTTTGACGAGTTTCTTCGGGCCGGTGATCGTGACTTTCTTGGGATGAATGGTGATTCGGCGGATGGTTAGCCCGGAGGGAAGTCCTTCGCGGTTAATGCGCAGCCGGATGTCCACTTCTTTGTGTACGATCTGGTCGATTTCCACTTCGAATTTGCGGGGTTGGATGCCGTTGGGAGCGATTTTGACTCCCGGTGGGAGGGTGATGTCATCGGCGCGCAATCGGAAGGAGTAAAAACCCGGTTCCGTGGTTGTTGCGGGGATGAGATGTTCGATGAGCGGGTTGGTCTTGATTTTGTTGAGATTGCGCCTGGTGCCGCGAACGGTGAGGGTGGTAGTTAGTTTACCGTCATGCAGCAGCATGATGTTCTTGCCTTCCGGGCGCAGGTTGACCGCGACATTGGTGTAGACCTCGGTTTCCTGGAGCTGGATGTGGACAATGCCGAAGATCAAGCCGGCAAAGATGATGGCGGTCAGCTTGCGCGGGAATTCATGGCGTATGAGATTCGGCAGTTTCATGAGATGCTGTCCCGGCTGGGGAGAATATGGGCGTTCTCCTTGGATACTCGCGTGCTCATGCTGGTCTAGCCAGCGGCGGGTGTTTTGCCCCGGCGATTGTTTTCTTGATCAGGAAATTGGTCAGATGCCGGCGCAGCCGCGCCTTGTCCACGTTCGGCGCCAGCCGTCCCCGGTGTGCGAGGCTGACGGCCCCGCTTTCTTCCGAGACGATCACACTGATGGCATCGGTTTCCTCGGTGATGGCGATGCCGGCGCGGTGACGGGTCCCCAGGTGCCGGCTGAGATCACCTTCGCTGAGCTTGGTGATGAAACATGACGCGGCCACAATCATATCAGCCCGGATCAGCACGGCGCCATCGTGTAACGGCGTGTCCTTGAAAAACGTCGTCGCGAGCAGTTCCCGTGAGACGGGGGCGTTGACCCGAATGCCGCTTTCGGCCAAACTGCGCATCGGAATATCCCCCTCGATAACCACCAGCGCCCCGATGCGGCGTTCGCTCAGGTAGAAAGCGGTCTCGACAATCGCATCAATAGTATTGACGACATTTTGTTGTTCGCGGAAAAAGCGCTGCGGATTCCTGCCGATTTCGGCAAAGGCACGGCGCAGTTCCGGCTGAAACATGATCACCAGAGCGAAGGCGAGCAGGGCCGGCACCCGGCTGAGAATCCACTCGAAGACTTCCAGACCAAGGAGCCGGGCCAGCAACAGGCCCACGGAATAGGTTAGAATAAGGCCTATGAGAATAATCGAGGCCCGGGTCCCGCGCAGGAACAGCAAGGCCATATAGATCAGCACCGCCAGCAAACTTACCTGGATGACGACCTGCAAGACCTGCCAAGTCGGAACCCAAAGCTCCTTAATGAGTTCGGGTATGGTGTTGATGAGTTCGGACATCGCAAAAAGCTGCTTCCGCGGTTACCGTCAGGTAAATCTGCCGGAACCAGCCGGGTTGACGGGAGTGTCCGGCGACACCGGCAGGACAATTTTAAAGGTGCTGCCCTTACCCCTTTCGGAATTGAAGTTCAGCGTGCCGTTGTGGCGTTCTATCACTTGCTTGGCGATGGTGGCGCCCAAGCCGTTTTTCCGGGCCGGGTCGTGCGACACGAACGGTTCGAAGAGGCTTTCGTGTAAATCCTCCGGCACGCCCACACCGTTATCCTGAATGCTAATCTGCACCAGATTGCGGGAGTTGTTCACGTAGCCCCCGCTGAGTTTCAGTTCCTTGGCTTCGCCGGTGGCGGCGGCGAGGGCTTCGATGGCGTTTTGGCACAGGTTGCCCAGGCCCCGCTCCAAGGCGGCGCTGTCGCAGGTGATCATCAGGTCCGGGTCCACGTCGGAAATGACGGTGATGGACTGGGCCTCGATTTCCTCTTCGTGGCCGCGGAGCGCCGTGGTGATGAGCTCGTTCAGCTTGTGCTGGTTGAAGTTCAGGCTGGCCTGTTGTTCGTCGCTGAACGACTGGATTTCCTGGCTCAGGCGCCGGATAATGCCAGCCGCCTGGTTGATCTGTTCGCAAAGTTCTTTGCGGGCCGCGGCCTCATCACAGTCAGGCAATTTTGCCGAGCTTGACTCGATCTGGCTCATGGCGCTGGAAATACGGTCAGCGATTTTGCTGGTGGCCACGCCCACGGCAGCAAGCTGCTTCTCTTCACTTTGCTGTTGCTGCAGGAAGGCATTGATCAGTACTTCGGTGATGGTTTCGAGCATGATTTCAAGGAAAGGGCAAAGCTGTTCAAACCCGAATACCAGGTTCTTCCCTTCGATGTAAATGTAACCGTCGAAGTTCTCGAGGGAAAGCGGGAGGAAAGCCGAACCGTCAGCGGGATTGGTGATAATTTTGGCGGCTTCCTTCATCGAACTGTCAATCGAGTCAAGCAGGCGGGGGCCGTCCGCGGCGGAAGTGGCGGCGCAGAGATGATGGCCGTCCGCCTGGCGCCGGACCAGGATGCCGTTGCGGGCATCGAGGAAGGAAACCACCGCGTCAAGTGCCGTCCGGTACGTTTCCTGCAGGCTCTTGAAGCGGTAGCGGGTTAAGTAGGAGTTCTCCCGCATCAGGCGGTTCGTCAGGATCAACCGTTCCTTTTCCCGCCGGTTCATGTTCCACTTTTCCGTCATGGCCAGGGCGAATTGGCGGATTTCCTCGGAGTGGAACGGTTTCTTGATATACAGCAGCTTGTCCGGTTCGCCGATTTTCACAGCGAGCTCCTGCTGTTCGTAATCGGCGTAAGCGGTCATGATGACGATCTCGATTTCCTTGTCAATGGAGCGGATGCGCTGAGCCGTCTCGAGGCCGTCCCAGCCGGGCGGCATCCGCATGTCAAGGAACATCAAGGCATAAGGCTGGTGTTCGGAAAAGGATTCCCGGACCATTTCGTAGGCATCTTTGCCCTGGCCAACGGTGTCAACGTGATAACTGACCCCGGGTTCGCTTTTCCGGCTCTTTTCTTTGACCGTTTTGGAAATACGGCTGCGGATCTGCTCAATCAGCGAACTGGTCTCGCTCGGACTGTTTCGCTGCTGCAACATTCTGGCGACCTGCAGCCGCAGGTCTTCCTGATCGTCAACCACCAAGATCTTGCGATTTGCGTCCATTCCCTGCCTCACCTGTTGTGACCCTCCCGGCGTTTTCTTGCCGGGGGTCCGACAACCCTCCTTGTCAATCGTTATCGGCGGCCACTTTCAGCCACACATTGAACTCGGAGCCCTGGCCCGGCTCGGACACGCCTTCGATGAAACCGCCGAACTTCTCGATTGTGCGCTGGCAATAATTCAGTCCGACGCCCCGGCCGTAGCTCTCAGCGGTCTTAGTCGTAAAACCAAAGTCAAAAATTTGCTCGAGCACTTCACGGCTCATGCCCGGACCGTTATCCCGGATAACACTTTTGACATAAGCCGCGCCCTTATGTTCCGCCCCCGCCGTGCTGATCTTTATTTCCCGCGTCCGGTCGCTAACGTCATCGAGCGCCTCGATCGCGTTTTTCAGCAGGTTGATAAAGACCTGGGTCATCATCGAGGGGTCAATGTTGGCGGCATCCGGACACTGCAGTTCGAGCGCGATCTCGACCTCGTGGCGGGCGGCGGATTCACTCATCATCTTCGCCGCGTCTCGCCACAGACTGTTCACGGGCACGATCTCGCGCCGGCCAACCCCGCTTACCAGCCGTTGTTGCAGGCTGATGATTTCCGTGATATGATTCAGTTTCTGAGTCAGCGCGGCGACGGTTTCGCGCTGTTCCTGGAGAATCTTATTCTGTTGCTGAAGGAGTTGCCGCAGGCTGCCCACGTATTGCTTGCCTACAGGGTCCTCGAGAAGAAACTGGCCGATATCCCCCGATTCCACGTGACTCTCGAACGCCGGCAGAATCTCCCCGAGAATCATGTCCAGGACTTCCTTTTTCTCGTTATTGGCCTCCTCGAGCTCGCTGACCGCCAGCCGGGCCACGGTAATCACGTTGCCGATGTTGTGAATGGTGCCGGAGAACATCTGGCGCATCCAGTCTTCTTCGGCCAGGCGCACCGTCTCATCTTCCGAAGGATAATTTTGTTTTGACTCAGCCAACACTGATTCTTCCTGTTTCTGCGGCTCGGGGGCCGCACGGACCTTTCTCCTTGCCGCCCACAGCATCACCAGATAAGCGGCCACGAGCACGATAATGATGGCGATATATATATACAACATAACTCATCGTTCGGTCAAAAAGCGGCGGCGCTGGTGAATCCTGGTCTTCAACTGCTCTCCCTGAGCCTGGTCGAAGCGGCCCGCCCGCGTCAATTCCTTTAGCATGGCTGCGAATGTACGATGCCGCGCAGACCATGTCAAGTTCTAATTCCAATCTCCGGGGCTGCGGCGTTGTTTTCCGGGTTTCTTGCCCGGGCCCGCCGGGGTTGCGATTAAGTTAACTGAGCGTACAATATATTTCCACGTTGGCAATTCTGCAAGGCAAATTTTGCAAATACCCAAGATTTACGGCAATTCTTTTCCAAAAAGCATGGTTTAGCTGGATAACACCGCCTCGACGCCGCTGCACTCGGGTCTGCTTGCCAGTGTACGTACGCCGTTCCTCCATTCAAAGATTGGCGAGATGATACTGGCAATTTCAAAGTGCCTGGTAGGTTCTGGTTCTTGTTTGAGTCTGGCGAACGATTTGGAGCTTCACTCAGCTTTTTTGGCCACGGATTCCCACAAGATTGTGGTTACGGATTGAGGCGGGAGACGGATTTGTTTGGTCTTGCCGGTGCTTTTGGCACAATGCTTGTCAGCGGTTGTTTCATACCGGGTCCACGTGACGTTGCCGGGCGCCGGCAGGCGCATGGGCTTGTGCTCGGCAGCAGTATTGATGAGGACGAGCACCCGTTGCGGGGCTTCCTGCGGGCGGAACGCGCTCACCAGAACGTGCTTATCGCCCGAACCCGCAGTGCAGCGAAGCATCCCCGGCCGCACAAAGCCGAACCAGTGCCTCGAGGTGTAGAACTTGGGCGTAATCTCGTAAGTTTCTGCTTCCGTTTGCCTGGCGTAGATTAACGCCTCGCCCTTTTTGTCAAAGTACAGCGACCACCAGCACACCACCTCGCAGTCGCCGGCCACCAGAGCGGCGTGGATTTTTTGCGCCCAGATCATGGCCTCCCGGTACGAAGCGGGTTCGGCGCCATAACTCAGATAGTTCGCGGTCTCCATCAGCCAGAGCGAGCGCTTTGATTTGCGGGCCAGGTCCCGGACTTTCCGCCAGCGCGAGGCATCTTTCTCGACCCGTTCATAGGGGATGGACAGATCGTACAGATGAGTCAGAATCGGCTCACCGGGGTTGACCTTCGCGGCCTCGATCTCTTGCAGATATTGCGGGACATGATAGATGCGGCAGGTATCGGGTCCGAGCACTGCCACGTCCAGCTTCTCATTCTTCAGCCGGCGCCGGACACTCGCCATCGCCCTGGCATACAGCTTGGCTGGGAGGCCGCAGGTCGGATAGTAATACTCCAGGTCAGGTTCGTTCTGGATTGACAGATGACCAATCTCAATGCCGAAGTCCTTTTTCATCGCCAGCACGTAGGCAGTCCAGAGCTCGGCATATTCGTCGAGCATCTCCGGCTTCAGTTCGCCGCCGCCGGCGCGCTCGCCGCTGTCCTTCATCCAGCCCGGTGGACTCCACGCGGTAGAGATAATGACCTTCACGCCCCGCTTTTGCGCGGCCTTGATGATAACGGCGTTCTTCGCTTCGGTGGTTTTAAAGCGGAATTTCGACCAGTCGAAGTTGTTCGGGTCAGCGTTGTCGTTCACCGGTTCCGGGCAGTCTTCGTCGCCTCCTTCGCCGCCCAGCGCCCGGATGCGCAGCACCGAAACGCCGAGCTCCTTGAACAGCAGATCGAAGATCTTTTCCCGATGCCGGGGGTGCGGATGAATCCAGCCCATACTGCCGCCAAAACCCACGATGGTCTGATGAGTTTCATCCCAGTCAACCTTGACGGATTGGGTGTGGGCGCCGACTTGTCCGCGACTTGCCGGGATTACCGGGCGGCGTTCTTCGGTCCCGTCCGGCGGCCGGGCCCCACTGTCGGGCTCGGAACGATAAACCAGAAAGGCGCAGCCCCCGGCCAGCAGAACCACCACCAGCAACAACCATCCTCGTTTATTCATCTTACCTGCATCCTCCCGTGTTCGGAGTGGGTGGGTGAGGGAACGATTACGATTACGATAAGAGTGGTCACATACTCACACACTCACATACTCACACACTCCCATACTCCCTCATGGCGGGGTATAGCCGCTGGTTTCGAGCAGGCGATAAATGCGCTCAATCGCCGCCTGGTTCCGGACCACGTTACTGAACCAGAAGTATAAACAGGTGTTGTCCCGCATACAATCGAGTATGTATTCGAATAGGTACGATTCGTCCTTCAGGCCGGGACGCCACTTGAGCACGTCGCTGTCCTTGTGCATATCCAGGCAGATGTGCGGGGTCAGCACGGCCTGGCCGGAGAACTCGCCGATGATCGCGTCCGGATCGTCGGAGTTGCCGGGGTTCCAGTTGTAACTGCGCACCGGGCCGATCCGGTGGATATTGGCGAAATGATGCCGCCGCCAGGTACAGGAATGATAATGCAGCGGGCCGCAGGCCGCGGCGATCCGGTTCAGGTAGGGCACACTGAACTCGAGGTGCATTTCTGGTGAAACCAGGGACATCGAGTCGTCGGCGACCATCGTGCCGGCCGGGCCGTCCCAGATCGGCGGGAAGCCGGCGCTGTTCAATCGCGGCCCGGCAAGACGTTTCACCTCGAGGATAAAGGCGATGATAAACTCCGTTACCTTGTCAAGGAGGTCATGCACGGCGTTCGGATGTTCCAGCAGAGCCATGTAGAACGAGCTGTCCCACAAAAGCTCCGCGACGCCCAGAGGCGACTGAATGTCCGGCTCCCGGACAAACTCGCCCGCGGGAAGTTCCGCCACCACCGTCCGCAGGTTTTCCAGAACTTCACCGGTTCGCCCGGCCCGCACGTTCGGCGCCTCGAAGTCTTTTACCTGGGCGGGCTCGGAGATCAGCGGCTCGATCCACTCCTTGTCTTCGGACGTGAACTTCGGCGGGCAGCCCAGGGCCAGCGGGAACATACAGGTGCTGACCCCGCCCACGCCGCGCGACGGCGCCGGGATCCAATCCCAGTAATCCATGCGGTTGAGCTTCTCGCTGGCCGTAACCGCCCCGTTGGCAGAGTAAAACACCTTGGACTGGTCCGGTCGGGTAAAGGCCTCCAGCAGCACCTCGGCCATGGCCTTGTTCATCACGCTTCCCTTCATCTCCCCTCTTACTCACGTACGCGCACTCAGGTGTGCTTGACAAACCAGTCCAGCAGGGCTTCGGCCTCGGCCTGGCTGCCGGCGCCGGTTGTGTAGATAACCTTGTCCGGGCGCAGTTCGCGGTGCATGGCCTTCAACTCGGCGGGACTGCCGCCGGCGTGGACGGCTTTGCCGCCGGCCTGAACCCGCTTGAGCAGCGCCAGATTGTCATAATGACTGCCGTTGCCGGTGCCGGGCACGTAGGACAGGGCGTGCAACCCGCGGCAAGCCACCAGATCGTCCGTATGAACCAGCGCCTCCGGACCGTCCCAGTGATAGATGGCGTGCTTCACGATGGCGGCTTCTTCTTCCAACGCGGGCAGCACCCAGCGCCGGAACATTTCCGGGCTGATCATGCAACTGAAGTCGCATTGCAGCATCGCGGCGCCCTCCATCGAGTATGCGAACTGGCAATAGCCCAGCTCGGCCATGCGCCCGGCCTGGCTGATCGCCTCCCACATCTCGGAGAAGACAGTCCGGGCCGACACCATGGCGCGGTCGATCATTTCGGGTTGTTCAACCACGTCGAAGCACAACTGCTGCGGCCCGCGCACCGCTGCCAGCAGGTCCATGTTCGTATGCAGGTCGGGCGGCGCGGCGAGCATCTTGCCGGCAAAGCGTGCCGCGGCCTCGCGGTAGAACTCGAGCATCCGCTGCCAGAGGGGATTATCCGGGTCCAGACGCAGCGGCAGGGCCTTACGCCAGTCGTCCACGAGCGCTTTTGACCACGTGGTGTTGCCGGCATCTTTGTTCCAGCATAGCTCGGCCTGGCCGCAGAACGCCGCGATTTCGTCGCAGCCAAAGCTGAACCCGGCGCCGGGCACCGCTTCGCCGCCGTAGAAGACGGTGGCGGCGCCTTGTAATTGACGCTCGAGGATCGCCTCGAGGTCGCCGTGCACGTGCTCATAGTAAGTACTGGCCGGGGGCGCGTTCGGGCCTTCTTTCGGGGCCGTCACGCAGACCAGCGGGCGGTCGATCAGTTCGCCGGCGTAAAATGCTTCCCAACGCCGGGACGCCTCTTCGAGGTCCGGTTTGAACGCCAGCGGCGCTGGTTTTTGCGTTTGTGCGGTCATGCTGTTCGTTCCCGGGTTTATTCGGCATCCACCATTGGGGCGGCGGGGCCGCGATGGTTATGGTAGCCCGGCTGATGGCTGCGCCAACGCGGGTCGGCCTCCCAGGCGAGGGAGAAGAAAGGGTCGCCTGTCTGCTCGAGGTGAGTTTGCAGGAGGGCGCGATGGCCTTCCAGGGCGGCGGCATGTTTGGGAACGTCTATTAGCGTCCGGGTCTCGCCGGGGTCTTTCCGCAGGTCGTAGAATTCTTCGCCGTCCCCCTCGAGGTAGCGCACGTATTTATAGCGCGGCGTGCGCAGCATCCGGCCGGGTGAAATGGTGAATCCCCATTCGGTATGCCATTCACTGGCCACATATTCGTGCGGCGAAAGTTCCTCCGGCACGCCTCGGAGCCAAGGCGTCAGGCTGGCCCCGCGAACGTCCCGCGGAGCCTTCAGCCCGGCATAGTCGCAAAGGGTAGGCAGCAGATCAAGCAGCGAAACCAGGGGAATCTTGAGCGTCTTGCCCCTGCCCTGGACACCGGGGCCGGCAAACATGAGCGGCACCCGGGTTGTTTCTTCGTAAAAACTGACCTGCTTGGTAACCATGCCGTGCCCGGCCATGCCGTCGCCGTGGTCGGCCATGAACACGATCAGCGTGTCGGCTGCGTCCGGCCGCGCCGCGAGTGCCTCGAGAACCAACCCGATCTCGGCATCAACCCGGCTGAGATAGTGATAGTACGCCGCCAGATAATGGCGGTAGTTGCTTTCGCTCCAAACCGACGCCTGCGCCAGCCGCCGGTGGCTGCAGCAGATGTACTGGACCGGCACCGGGCGTTTCTCGAGGTCCGTATCCCGGAAATTGGCGGGCAGCGGCGGCAGTTTCCCGGGCACGGGGACGTCCTCGTGCGTACCTTGGTTCTCCCCGACCCAGCCGCAGATATTATGCGGGTTGTTGAAGTCCGCCACTGCCAGGAACGGCTGCTTGGGCGCGCCTTTCAGATAGTCCACTACCTTTACGGCGGTATCGCGATCCTGCCAGGTATCGTAGTTGAGCGGCCAGGCCGTTTCAGCCTTGCAGGTCACGTCCTTGACTGACTCGATCCGAAACCCGCGCAGGCTGCCGGCGTCATGGGTCTTGCCGAAGTGCACGGTTTCATAGCCGGCTTTAGCGAAAATCCGGCCCAGGGTGGGGATACTTGCCGGCAGCGGCGGTACGTGATGCTTACGCCCGTTGGAGAGAATCCCGGTCTCGTGGGGATACAGCCCGGTCCAGAATGATGCCCGCGTCGGCTGGCACAGTGGACAGGGCGTGTAACAGTTGGCAAAACGTACGCCCTGCCGCGCTATCCGATCAATGTTAGGCGTTTTGGCATAGCTGTTCCCGTATGCGGGCAGCGCCTGCTGGGAAAGCTGATCGCTGATAATGACGAGAATATTACGCCGTTCAGCCATCACACTCCTTCTCTTCGCGGTCAGGATTCAGCGGCTTGAATATACTGCTCCCACCAGCCCTTGCCAGTCATTACTTACAAAATCAGTATTCAGTGTTTAGAAAATCGCCCTTGCCCTCGTCTTAATTCTTGGTTCATCGTTTTCCGTTTCCGACCTTTCGACGTTCGACGTTGAACGTCAATTCCCCCCTTTCACTCCCCTTTATGGGCCGGATAGTTAATCCGAACGCGGGGTAGTGGCCGGGTGTTTCCGGCCGTAGAAGCGGTAGAGCACGGTCATGGTGCTCCAGGGGATTTCGGAGAGGATCAGGATCAGGGCGACCCGGGGGTAATCCCGGTTGAAAAATTCCAGGGCGATGACCACGCCCAGGGCGTTGTTCATAATCATCTTCGAGACGGACACGGCAATCCTTTCTTCCCGGCTCAGCCAATAGACCATGAAATAGCCTGCCAGTTGCAGAACCAGGAACGCGCCGAATGAAATCAGCAGCAGATAAAGCACTTCAGCTTTATTCCCCAGGATGTGGTCGGCTTTCTGGCCGATCACGGTCATAATGACCAGGCTCACGAACGCGATCGTCGCCACTCCCAGGTATGGTTCGGCTTTCTTGACCGCTTTCGCCAGCAGCAGTTTGACTGCCTGCGAGGCGGCGAGCGGGATCAAAATCAACATTCCCAGGCGCAGGAACAGCTTGAAATAATCCAGCTCGATCTTTTCCCGGAACAGCAGGTAGAAGACCGCCGGCAGCGTCAGCGGCGCAATCAATGAACTCGAGACGCTGAGGATCAGGGCCAGGGAGGCCTTGCCTTTGACCAGGCCGGCCAAAGCGGCGGCGCCCATCCCGGTCGGCAAGGCCGCCAGCAGCACGAGTGCCAGCGCGGTATCCTTGGAAAACGGTAAGCTCAAAAAGTAAAATAAGATCGGGATGACGATCAGGTTCAGCAATAGAATGTAGGCCAGCAGCAACGGCCGGCGGGCGTGGCCGCGGAGTTCTCGCAGATCAACCTTCAGAAACACCACGAACAACACCAGCATCAACATGTACATGAGGTAATTTTCAAATACCGTCACATACTCAGGAGCCAGTAACCCAAGGAAGATTGCCAGCAGAAAGCAGACCCAGAAGTGTTTTTCTATTCTTGCCGAAATTGTCATGAAAACCCAAAAATGAGGTCACGGGAATAAATAATTTCCGGTGCCCCAGCTTTCAGAACCTTTGGTTGGTTTGCGGGTTAATGTCCCTGACAAGGGACTGCCAGCTTCTGAGACTCCCCAATCGACCCACATTGCTCGAAATATAGTGGAGAATTCCGCCGGAACAACGGCATTGCCAGACTCAAGCTCCAAGTTTTTTCCCGCCAAAGTGCGGAACTTCGGTCAGGGCTTGATCTTGATCTTCAGCGGGGTCTTGGTCCGTATCCGGATGCCGCCGATGTTGTACTCGTAATAACCGTCTTTGCCGCGCTTCAATTGATCTTTCCGGGGGACGGCGTAATAGCCGGTTGAACGATCCGGCACGCCATACGGATAGCGCGACTCGTCATCGTCGTCATCAACATAGGTATAGGTTTGCAGGTCTGGCTTTTCGACTTCGCCGGGCTTGTCCAGTTTAACCTGGTAGCTGGTATAATAATCGTCAAGTTGCGGGGCCGGTTCTTCTGGTTCAGGCTCTAGCGGCTGGAAATGCGTTCGCGGGGTTCGGGGTTGCGCGGACCATTCCCGGAGCCTGACAATAAGCTCTGCGGCCTGCTTGCGGAAACGGGACCGGGGATATTTATCGAGCAGCTTCTGCAGTTTCACGATGCACTTGACCGGGTCGCGGCTCTCCCGGGCTTGCCACAGGGCCGCGCGGAAAGCTTTTTCCTCGATGACTTCGGCCGCCGGGCGCCATTTGCCCTGGTAAAATTCCAGGCCGAGCTTCTTCTGTTTCGCCGAGAAGAGCAGCCATTGACCTTCGAATTGTACGTAGCCCTGCTGTTTGAAAGTGATGTCGCGGAATTCCGGCCGCTGCCGGTCTTCGTCGCTAAGGTAGCGGCGGTGCCGGTAGGTCCGCTGGAAAAGCATCTGCGCCTCGAGCAACTTCTCCTGCTCATAGTATTTCTGGGCCCGGCGCAGGTCTTTCAAGACGCGCTGGCGCTGAGCTTCACGGACCTTCGCCGGCAGGCTTGCGGGCTCGATTTCAGGCCACCGGTAGAGCTTGCCGCCGGCCGCGCTGGCATGGAACACCCCGTCTTTGAGTATCTTCAGCGAGCCGCTCACCCGCTTGCCGTTGGTCAGCCCCACTTCTTCGAGGGCGGCGGCCTCGAGCCCGAACGCGAAACGCGAAAAAATAAGCAATGCCGAAAGCCAGATTAGTCTTTTCATCTTTCCATCCAGTGATTCTAAGGCATTCGACGTTCTGCGCGGGCACTTTATTCACGCCGCGGGCGAGAATTTTCAGCGCCGGAGGAGGTGGATTACCGGGTAAAGTTGCAGATGCACCGCGACGCCCCCGCTCGCCAGGGCGGAGCCGCCAATCGCCCCGGAGAGCCTGATCTGCCGGCCCTCGCCGGGACTGTCGCGGTAGCTCAACCGGGCCGACTCGACCTGGTCGAGGAACCGGCGGACCTGCCGCGCGTCCGGTGGTTGCCAGCGGCGTTCGGCCTTTGGGTAGTGCAAGCGGTCCAGCACGTAAGAGTCCAGCAGCTTATAGCGCAACTGCTCGAACAGTTCCGAACTGCCGAACACCTCGGCCCCAACGATCCGGCCATAGCGGCAGACCACGAAACCACCCAGCCGCTCGCGCCACAACTGACGAAAACCTCGACGAAAATCCGCGAGTTCCTTGCCGACTTTCGCTGATTCATAGACCGCCTGAAAATCCTCGGTGCTACTTTGGGCCTCGAGCTTCTCCGCGCTGCCTTTGATCTCGCGCCACAGCGAGTCCTGGGTAGCGGCGCTGGCGGCTGACTTGCGCAGGCTTGGCAG